>ENA-OOSI01000347-OOSI01000347.1-human-gut-metagenome-genome-assembly--contig:-NODE-347-length-14221-cov-2.720528_pt1 | contig 14221 bp, 18 predicted proteins | sample MGYA00241171_ERZ501200 | MGnify/ENA primary metagenome ERZ501200 (study PRJEB25962, sample SAMEA2042554) | human gut metagenome | biome: human gut; feature: human-associated habitat; material: faeces...
CCCGGAAAACGATTTTTACGGGAATGATAGACGAATATTACGGATATTGTTACGGACCGCTTCAGTACAGGAGCGTGCGCTTTGAGACTGAGGTGCTTGATTGTGAGAATTATCAGGGCAATGCCGTTGTTAATTATACGGACCGTGAGGTACCGTACACCCGTATCATAGAACATAAGCATTTTGAGTTCGGGAAACAGCCTAAAACGGTGATTTCGAGAGAGTATTCGTCGGAATGGAAACAGGGAATGGAACCATACTATCCTGTGAATAATGAAGAAAATAATGCATTGTATGAAAAATACCGCGAACTTGCTGACAAAGAAAGCAATGTTATTTTTGGCGGAAGACTCGGACAGTACAAATATTACGATATGGATAAAGTAATTGCGGCTGCACTTGAATGTGCGGGTAAAGAGTTGTAATTTGATATCGAAAGTGGTAAACTACAGATAATTGTATCATATAAGGAGGTTTTTATTAAGTATGACTAGTTTTACTTTAAAAATTATAGCTTTAATTACGATGTTTATAGATCATCTAGGCTATGCTATATTCAATAAATTTAGTTTTTTTAATTATATCGGTAGGGTTGCCTTCCCTATTTTTGCCTTTCAAATTTCTGAGGGATTTCATTATACCAAAAATGTAAAAAAATATTTTGCTCGTTTGCTTTTATTTGCTATGTTTTCGCAAATTCCTTTTATGCTTTTCTTGTCTATATTTAGTAATAACATTTACAAGTTGAATGTTTTTTTTACATTATTTCTAGGTTTATTTTCAATTTACATTTATGATAAAATTATTAACAGCTTTTATATTACTTCAAATGTTAAACTAAATAATTTTTTAAAATTTGTTTTAGGTATATCAATAGTATTATTTATCGGTTTTATTGCTGAATTTTTAAAATCAGATTACGGATTATTTGGGATTGCTGTCATATTTTTATTTTATTTATTTAAAAATAACAAAATAGCAATGATTGGTACTTACATCGTTGTTTGTATAATTAAATACGGTATTTTATATTTAGCAAATTCTAATTATATGTATTTAATATTATGTTGCTGTACTATATCACCCATTATTTTTATCTGTTTATATAATAAACAGCAAGGACATAAAATAAAATACTTATTATATTTCTTTTACCCTATTCATTTATTAGTTTTATATTTATTACATATATCACAGTTTTTATAAATAAATTTGTTTTTTTGCTTTACAAAACCTCTGTTTTAATATAAAATATGAATAGAATTTTGTACTTAAATAAGGTGGTTTTATGCAGAAAGAATATATTTCTAAAAATGAACAAGATACTATAAATTTTGCTACAAGACTAGCAGCTAATTTAAAGATTGGAGATATTATTGTCCTATCTGGTGACTTGGGCGCTGGGAAAACGAAATTTACTCAAGGAATACTAAAATACTTCAACTTAGAAAATGAAATCTCAAGTCCCACATTTACAATTGTTAACGAATATACTAATAGCACCATACCTATATATCATTTTGACGTCTATAGACTAGCAGATGTTGACGAATTCTATGCTATAGGTGGAGAAGAATACTTTTCCAAGGGAATTTGTATTATTGAGTGGGGTGAATTGATAGAAAGCATATTGCCTACTAATCATATAAAAATTACAATTAACAAAGATTTTGAAAATGAGAATCAAAGAAAAATAATAATAGAAAATGCTGAAAATATAAAATTATAAAGAAGGTTACAAATTTGAAAATATTAAGTATTGATACTTCTTCTAAAATATGCACTGTTTGTATTTATGAAGATAATAATGTTCTAATTGAATTAAATAATGATGACGAAAGAACACATTCTCAAAAGTTGATGCCTATGATTCAAAAAGCTTTTGAATCAGTTAATCTTACTTTAAATGATATAAATTTAATTGCTTGTGCGAAAGGCCCAGGCTCTTTTACAGGTATAAGAATTGGAATTGCCACAGCAAAAGCCTTCTCTGATGTAAAAAAAATTCCTGTTGTTGGAGTTACTTCGTTAGAGGGATTAGCCTATAATTTAGGCTCTAGTGGTCTTATTTGTTCATTAATAGATGCAAAAAATAATAATGTTTATTACGGATTATTTGAGTTTGAAAATAACGAATTAAAAAATACTTCTATATTATCTTCTGATAATATAGAAAATGTAATTACATATATAGACACTTTGCAAACAAATTACAGTTCTATAAGTTTCATCGGTGATGGGGCTTATTTATATAAAAATTTAATTGTTTCTAAATTATCTAATAAATTCAATAATATTACTTTTGCAGAAGATGCTAAAAACTTGGCAAATAGTATAAGTATTGCCAAAGCTGCCTATAATAAATATAACCATGGTGAATTTGGGGATTCTAACTCACTTGTTCCTACATATCTTCGAGCATGTCAAGCAGAAAGGTCTATTAAAAATCCTGAAAATGTCTAACATTTTTGTAAGAAAAATGTCTTTAGATGATTTAGAAAAAATTAATTCTATAGGCTTAGAAAATTTTGATGATTTTTGGAATATTAATACTCTACGTTCTGAACTCTCTAAATCTGATATTAATACCATATATTTTATTGCAACAAACAATTGTGATATTTTAGGATTTATTGGTGCCTTAAGAATTATCGATGAATTAAATATTATGAATATTGCTGTAAGAAAAGATTTACGTAGATGTGGTATTGGTTCTGCTCTACTAGAGTTTTTAATAAATTTTGCAATTTCTCAAAAAGACGGTTCTATTACCTTAGAAGTAAATGAAAATAATACTTCTGCAATAGCATTATATAAAAAATATAATTTTAAACAAGTTGGCTTAAGAAAGAAATATTATAATAACACAGATAATGCCATCTTAATGTCATTATATTTAAAGAAGGAGTGAAAAACTAATGAAAAAAAATGAATTAAGTTATAAAAATTTAAAATCAGTTTGTGATCCTAGCATTTTCAAATTTGAAACAACTGATGATGTTGAACCTATTCATACCGGAATAGGTCAGGATCGTGGCATAAGAGCATTAGAATTTGGTTTGAATGTTGATGTTAAAGGATATAACCTATATTTAGAGGGTCCTAGTGGCGTTGGAAAAACAATGTATTCTAAAAATTATTTAGAAACAATTTGCAAAAAAAAGAAAACTCCTTGTGACTGGTGCTACATTTATAACTTTGACAATCCAAATGAGCCTATTGCTGTTTCTTTGCCTGCTGGAAATGGAAAAGACTTTCAAGACACTATGAACAGATTTATTACTGATATTAAAGTTGATATTAAAACTACCTTTAATAATGAAGAATTTGAAAAAGAGAAAAAAATAATAAAGCAAGAATTCGAGGACAAAAGAAGTGTCTTAATGGAAAAATTAAATAAAAAATCTTCTGAGTATGGATTTCAAGTTAAATCTTCGCAAAATGGTATATATATGATGCCTATTATGAACGGAAAAGCTATTGCAGAAGATGAGTTTGATAAATTGGACGATCAAATCAAACAGGAATATGAAAATAAGTCTACAATTGTTCAAGAACATATTATGGATGCAATTGTTGAAATAAAATCTATAGAAAGAGATTCCGAGAAGAAAATCCAAGAATGGCAGTCTAATGTTGCTCTATTGACTGTAAATACTCACATAAATTATATAAAATCCAAATACAAAAGAAATAAAAAAATAAATAAATTTTTAGATGATATTAAGAAAGACATTTTAAAAAATATTGAACACTTCATTTCAGAAGATAAAAACTCTGAAGGCGGAAAGACCATTCAACCAGTAAAACAAGACATAATTAAACCTTGGCTTAATTATAGAGTTAATCTTTTTATTGATAATAGCACACTAGAAGGAGCTCCTGTTATAATGGACTCAAACTATTCTTATCACAATATCTTCGGCAAATTAGAATATGAAAACTATTTTGGTGCATTAAAAACTGATTTCACAATGCTAAAGCCTGGGCTACTTCATAAGGCAAATGGTGGATATATTATATTTCAAGCTAATGATATTTTATCAAATAGTTTGTGTTATGAAGCATTAAAAAAAGTATTAAGGACAAAAGAGATTGGAATAGAAAATACTGCAGATGCTCGTTCTTCCATGGTTATAATTTCACTAAAGCCAGAGCCTATTCCATTAGATTTAAAAGTTTTATTGATAGGAGATGAAAATATTTATCAAACTCTTTTATCAATGGATTCGGATTTTAGAAAATTGTTTAAAATAAAGGTAGAATTTGAAGACGATGCTCCTAAAACAGTGGAAAATATGAACAAGTTAGCAAGATTTGTAAAAGGCTTTTGTGACCAAGAAGAATTATCTCCATTAGATAAATCTGCTGTGGCAAAAATTGTAGAATATGCATCTAAACTTGCTGATGACCAAACCAAATTGTCTACTAAATTTAATGATTTGGCAGAAATAGTTGGCGAAGCAGCTACATGGGCTAAACTAGATAAATCCAAAATTGTTACCGGCAAATATGTTGATATGGCATTAAAAGAAAGAGCTGAAAGAATAAAAAAATATGACTCTAGATATTTAGAAATGATAAAAGATTGTACTTTGCTAATTAATACAGACTCTTATGCTGTTGGTCAAATAAATGGACTCACAATTATGAATATTGGTGATTATTCTTTCGGTAAACCAGTAAAAATAACCGCCAACACATATATAGGAAAAGGTGGAATCATAAATATTGAAAGAGAAGTCGAACTCTCTGGGGCAACTCATTCAAAAGGTATACTTATTTTAAATGGTTACTTAGGTCAAACCTTTGCCCAAAATATACCATTGTCATTAAATGCTAGTATATGTTTTGAACAATTGTATAATGGAGTTGATGGCGACAGCGCTTCTAGTACAGAACTTTATGCAATTTTATCAAGTCTTTCTGAAATACCTATTAACCAATCTATAGCTGTTACTGGCTCTGTAAATCAAAAAGGCGAAATTCAGCCAGTAGGTGGTGTAAATGACAAAATAGAAGGCTTTTTCCAAATTTGCAAAATGCGTGGTTTAACTGGTTCTCATGGAGTATTAATTCCTAAACAAAATGTAAAAAATTTGAATTTATCAGACGAAATAGTACAAGCTGTCAAAGATGGAAAATTTCATATATATGCTGTATCTACAATAGATGAAGGTATAGAAATCTTAACTGGCGTACCTGCCGGAAAAAAGGATGAAAATGATAATTTTCCTGCAGGAAGTATTAATTACTTAGCCTATGAAAAACTAAAAAAGTACGCACTTAATAGCAGTAAATATTTTAACAAATGAAATAGTAAAATAATTTTCCATATAATGCTAAAATAGAATTTGTCTTGAGACAAATTCTATTTTCATTATTAAGTTAATCCAACGTACATATGACGAAGTAACTTTTCTTATTTATTTTCTTCTTTTACTGTTTCAACATTTTCTTCTTTTACTGTATCAACAACTTCTTCTACAACTGTAGTTTCTGTTGTTACAGCTGGTGCTTCTTCTGCTGCATTTTCAACAGATACTGTTGCTTCTTCAGATATAGGTTCTTCTATAACTTCTTCTTTTATTATTATTTCTTTGTTTTCTATTCTTGCACCTATATTTTCTTTTGTCTTAGCTGCTTTTCCAACTCTATCTCTTAGGTAATATAGTTTTGCTCTTCTTGCTTTACCTACTCTTACTACTTCTACTTTTTCTACCATTGGAGAATGAACCATAAATGTTTTTTCTACACCTACTCCATAAGCAATTTTTCTTACAGTAAATGTAGCATTTACTCCTCCACCCTGTTTTTTTATTATAATTCCTTCAAATACTTGAACTCTCTCTCTGTTTCCTTCTTTTATCCTTTGGTGTACTCTTACAGTATTTCCAACTCTAAGTTCTGGTATCTTATTTTTCAATTGTTCGTGTTCTACTGATTTTATGATATCCATTATTGATATCCTCCTTCCTTTTTTAATAAATCTGGTCTTTTATTTTTAGTTATTTGTAAAGAAACTTGGTTTCTCCACTTCTTTATATTTTCGTGATGTCCTGATAATAAAACATCTGGAACTTTTTTTCCTAAAAATATTTCTGGTCTTGTATATTGTGGATATTCCAGAAGTCCATTTGCAAATGTTTCTTCTGAAATTGAGTTCTTATTTATAACTCCATCTATATATCTACTTACAGAATCAATTAACACCATTGCTGGTATTTCTCCGCCTGTCAAAACATAGTCTCCTATGGATATTTCCTCATCTACAATTTCATCTAATATTCTTTGATCAATTCCTTCGTAATGTCCGCATAGTAAAATTAAATGTTTTTCCTTTGATAGTTCTTCTACTTTAGTTTGATTTAAAGTTTTTCCCTGAGGCGATAAATATATTACTTTAGCGTTTTTATCCTTTACTGATAAATATGCACTATATACAACATCTGGTCTTATAACCATTCCTGCGCCTCCACCATATGGAGTATCATCTACCTTTTTATGCTTATCAGTAGAAAAATCCCTAATGTTTATTAAATTAATGTCAATTAATTTTCTTTCTCTTGCTTTTCCAATTATGCTTTTAGTTAGTCCATCAAACATTTCCGGAAAAAGAGTAAGTACATCAAATTTCATTTAATCCTCCACTAAACCCTTAAGTAAATGAACTATTATCTTCTCATTTTCTAAATCTACTTGCTTTATTACCTCTTTTATTGATGGTAAAAGTACCTGCTTGCCCAATTCTGTTTTCACAACATAAATGTCGCTACTTCCTGCATTGTATATGTCTTCCAAATATCCTAGAAGTTTGCCATCCTCTGTAAATACATTTAGCCCTATTAAATCTGCTATAAAATATGTTCCCTCTGGCAATTTTTTTGCATATTTTCTTTCTATTTTTAGGTAACACCCTTTATATTGTTCTACTTGATTTATGTTGTCTAATCCTTTAAATTTAAGCAAAACCATTTGCTTTTGATATTTCACATTTTCTATTTCACATTTAATAAGTTTATTATTTTTGTCAATTAATACATTCTTCAATTCTTCAAATCTTTCAATTTCATCTGTAAAAGGTTTTACCTTTACAGTTCCATTTATTCCAAATGTATTTACTATTTGACCAACTTCAAAATATTTTTGCATTAGCATTTCCTCTTACTCAACAAATTTAACCACTATTTTTTTCTTTTCTTTTGCACCAATAGATTTTATAAGTGTCCTTATAGCCTGAGCAACTTTTCCTTGCTTACCTATAATTTTACCCATATCTTCTTTTTCAACTTTTACTTCATATACTATAGTGGTTTCTTCTATTTTTTCTAGTACTTCAACATTATTCTTATTTTCCACAATGTTAAGTACTATAGTTTCTAGAATTTCTTTCATAATTAAATTCTCCTTTTTTCTATTTAGCTTTTTCTATCAAAGCCTTAACAGAATCTGTTGGTTTTGCACCGTTTTTTATCCATTGTTCTACTTTTTCTTTGTCTAATACTATTGTAGATGGTTCTGTCATAGGATTATATGTTCCTATTTTTTCTATTATTTTTCCATCTCTTGGACATCTAGAATCCGCAACAACGATGTGATAAAATGGAGCTTTTTTTGCACCTTGTCTTTGTAATCTTATTTTTACCATGTAATTCACCCCTTTCAAAATGCTTTTATTTATATAAATCTAAAAAATTAAATACTTATTTATTTTTCCCTATCATTTCTTTTTATTATTTCTATTACTTTTCCCTCTGTTCTTTCATCGTTACTTGGTTCTATAAGTCCTAATGCTCTTTCCATTTGTTCTATTCTTTTTTGATGATTTGGATTCATTTGTAGTTTTGCTTGTTTATATTGCCTTTCCAAGTTCCTATAGTATGGTAATAGTTTTGGAGCTTTTATGTTTATTTCCATAGTTTCATTTAATATCATTGACATGCCTAAAAAATATTCTATATATTTTCTATTATTTTTTTTGAGATTTGCTCTATCATCATTGCAGTATTCGCATATCATATACTTTAATCCTTCTTCTATTGGCTCCTTTAAGTATTTTTCAAAATTAGCCTTTTCCTCATCTTTTATATCTTTCTGCATTAGCTTTTGAGCACAGTAATGTACTAACTCAATTAAGCGCTCTCCTACATTTGTTCCAGTACCCTCAAAAAAATAGCAAATTTCTATTATTGCATTTTCTAGCATTTCTTCTATTTCTATTTTTCTTTTTTCCCATTCTTTTTCTGCTTTTGTTCTTTCTGATACTATCTTTATACTCACAATAACAGTCTCCTACATTTTTATATTTTTTAATGAATCTATGTCCATATTTTTTAACATATTTTTCATTCCGCCTTTGTTAGATTGCATTTTTTTCATCATCTTTTGTGTCATTTCAAAGGAATTCATAAATTTGTTTATTTCCTGTACTGTAGTACCACTACCTTTTGCAATTCTTAGTCTTCTGCTTCCATTTAAAATTCTAGGATTCTTTCTCTCTGCTTTTGTCATAGAACATATAATTGATTCTATTTTTTCAAATTCTTTATCATCAACTTTTATATCTTTAAGTTGATTCATTCCCGGTATCATTTTTAATAAGGATGAAAAAGACCCCATTTTTTTTATCTGTCTTAATTGAATTAAATAATCATCTAAGTCTAATTCTTTCTTTTTCAATTGCTTTTCTATTTTTTCTGCTTCTTCAATATCAAATGCCTCTTCTGCCTTTTCTATAACAGACAAAACATCTCCCATCCCCAAGATTCTTTGTGCCATTCTATCTGGATGAAACACTTCTATATCACTTAATTTTTCTCCTGTAGCTACAAATTTTATAGGTCTGTTAGTAACTTTTTTAACTGAAATTGCAGCTCCACCACGAGTATCACCATCTAATTTAGTAAGTATTACTCCATCAATTCCCAATTGCTCATTAAACGCTGTTGCAACATTCACAGCATCTTGCCCTGTCATGCTATCAACTACTAATAATATTTCATGTGGTTTTACATTTGATTTTACATTCTTCAATTCAGTCATTAACTCTTGGTCAATATGTAAACGTCCTGCAGTATCTAGTATTATTACATCATTTAATTTACTAATTGCCACATTCAACGCTTGTTTAGCTATGTGTACTACATCTTTCGAATTTTCATTTGCAAATACCGGAATATTTAGCTGTGTTCCAACTACTTGAAGTTGTTTTATCGCTGCTGGCCTATATACATCACAAGCAACAAGCAATGGTTTTTTCCCTTGCTTTCGTAAGATATTTGCCAATTTTCCAGCTGTTGTTGTCTTTCCTGAGCCTTGTAATCCCACAAGCATTATTATTGTTGGTGGATTTGGAGTGAAATTAATTTTGCTCTCTGTTCCTCCTAATAGTTCTACTAATTCGTCTTTAACTATTTTTATAACTTGTTGGCCAGGTGTTAATGATTTTAAAACATCTTGGCCCAAAGCTTTTTCTTGAATTACAGCTATAAATTCTTTTACTATTTTATAGTTAACATCTGCCTCTAGTAATGCAAGTTTAACTTCTCTTAGCATATCTTTTAAGTCAGCTTCTGTAACTCTTACTTTACCTTTAAATTTATTTGTTATACTCTGTAATTTAGAAGATAATCCTTCGAAAGCCATTATTTCCTCCTTACTTTAAATTAATTTTTTTAAATCCTTTTTTATTGATTCTAAAGTTTTCTTATCTTTTATATTTAAACTATCCAATTTAGAAATAATCCTATTAACTAGTTCTTCTTGTTTTTGCATTTTCTTCATAAGACCTAATTTATTTTCTAAATCATATAATTTTGTTTCTCCACTTTTTATATTATCCCTTACTGCTTGCCTTGTAATATTATAATTTTCTGCAATTTCCGATAAAGAAAAATCATTGTTATAATATTCATCTAATATCTCGAATTGTTTTTCTGTTAAAGTGTTTTTATAAATTTGAGATAATATACTTATTTCTATATTTTTTTCCATCATTACACCTTCTCTTTTTGTAATGCTATTATACTTTACACTATTTTAGTGTAAATGTCAAGAGCTTTACAGCAAAAAAATCGGGATTTAAGGAATGGACAGCGGAATAAAATTACCACACCCATTTAAAAGTGTCCCCATTTGTTGTAAAATATAAATTAAAGGAGGATGCTTATGGAAAGGAAACATAAACAATATTCTGATGAATTTAAGCTTCAAGTTGTTAAAGAGTATTTAGAAGGTAATTTAGGTTGTAGACGACTAGCTCAAAAGTATAATTTACCTTCTAAAAATTACATTCTAAATTGGAAAGATCAATTAATTAAAAAAGGTCTTTTAGAAGATACACATAAAAAAATTCTTAAAACTCTTTCCAATAAAAGTACAAAAACAGCTTATGAAAAACAGCTTGAAAGAGAAAACCTTGAACTTAAAGCACAATTAGCTTTTTATCAAGAAATGAAGAAACTAATTGAAGAAGATAAAAATAAAAAAAAATAGCTATTTTAAATTTAATAAATAAATTTCCAATATCCTTGCTATGTAAAATAGCAAAAATTGATAGAAGTAATTTTTACAAATGGTTCAAAAATCCTCATATTAATGCTTATGAAGGCTTTGATAATACTTTGAAAAATATTTTCAATATGAGCAATAAGACATATGGATATAGACGAATGCATTTGGCTATGAAGAAATTAGGATTTAAACAAAATGAAAAAATTGTAAGAAAAAGGATGAAAATATTAGATTTAAAATGTGAAATTAGACAAAATAAAAGGAAAAACAATAATAATAAAGAAATGAATTCAAAATGTACAAATTATTTAAAACAAGATTTTAAAGCAACAGCACCAAATAAAAAATATTCAGTAGATATAACATACTTGCCAACCAAAAAAGGGATGGTATATTTAAATGTGATAATAGATTTATTTGGAAAAATACCTATTGCATATAAATCAAGTTACTCATGTGATTCAAAACTTGCAGAAGAAACTATAGATGTACTAATTAACAAAAGGAAAAGTATAAAAAATGCAATAATACATAGCGATCAAGGAGTAACATATTTAAGTAAATCGTATATAGAAAAGCTATCAAACTTAAAAGTAATAAGAAGTAATTCTAGAAAAGGATGTCCATATGATAATGCATGTTCAGAAAATTTTTTCAGTATTTTTAAAATAGAAAAATTATATAGATTAGGATATATTCCAGCAGATAAAGAAGAAATGGATGAAATAATAGAAGAATATATAGATTTTTATACAAATAGAAGAATAAGCATAGCATTAGGCGGATTGACTCCTAAAGAATATTATGATAACTATATAGAAAAAAAGAAAAGATTAACCAAACTAGTTAGTTAATCTTTCAAAAAATATTTATTTTCAAATAGGGACACCTGTGGTAAAAAAGTTCCGCACTCCACTCCGTCCCTAAAGTTCATTCCTGATGAATAAAATTACCAAACATGGAAAAAATAAGCCTAATACTGTTTTAGGAGTGATAATAACATGTTTGGTGTTTTATTAGATAAAAAACAACTTGAAAAATATATGGAAAAATTAGCATCTGACCATAATCTAAAATCGGAAGCTGATGAAAGAACATATCCGATACCAAATTTAACAAAAGATTTTGAATATATTACTATGGTATATAATTTACTAAATGAACATATAAAATTGGGAATAGATATTCATCCGGTACCTTATCAGCGTCTGGGATTTCATGTAGCCGTATATTATAGCTACGCAACCAATCAAACCGATATCCTGACTTATTCTGAAGATGGAAGAAATAGCATGGGTGTGCGTGTAGGAGTTTGTTTTTAATCCATACTAAGCGTTTGCTCATAAAAGAGGAGATTTGGAAAGTATTCTATTTTTTTCTGAATTTCCTCTTTTTTTCATATTTTTGTAAAATAACCCAAATCATTTTCAACAGCGGAATGGCTATGCAAAATAAATACAATCAATTCTTCAACTTTTTCCTGTTTTCAGGGCTGGCATGTTTCTCATACCTTTCGCTGGTACTATATACCGACCTTACGCCTCAACATCAGAAAATATTAATCTCCTCTCTGGGATTTATTTCTGTGGTGTTCATATTCAATCTGGTAGGCTTCAGTCTGATAGTCATCAACCGGTGGCTGAAAAAAAGCTCTCTATTCTTTATCAAGAAGAGAAACAAGCTGATTATCAACTGCATTTTGATTGCAGCTATTCTTTTCTTCATGAATTACGCTACTCTGACCATCTGTAAAGTATTGCTGGAACTGCCTTTCCCATTTGTACTGAGCAGTCCGGGTCTGCGCTTGATCATGATTATATGGTTGGTAGAAATTGTGATTGTGAGTTTAAGTATCACGAGCGCTTTTTACAGGCAGCTGGTTATTCTGCATGAAAAAACAACCAAGCTGGAAGAAAGTTCCATCAAAGCGCAATACACGGCTTTACAAAATCAATTAAATCCACATTTCCTGTTCAATAGTTTGAATACTTTAATATCCGAAATAGAATATAATCCGGAAAACGCAGTAGTTTTTACACAAAAGCTATCAGATGTTTACCGTTATATCCTAAAAAGTCAGGAACAAGGACTTGTCACTTTACGTGATGAACTGGAATTTCTGGATTCATATATCTATCTGCATCAAGTGCGTCTGGGAAAATGCATTCAACTGGAAAACAAAATGACCCCCACGTTATTGAACAAGAAAATCCCTTCATTAACCCTACAGTTACTTATCGAAAACGTGATAAAACATAACATCATCAATATGGAAAATCCAATGGTCATCCATTTGGATTATTCTGACAAAGATCAAACTCTTTCCGTAAGAAACAAGATCAAATTAAAAAAGAATGTTGCAAAATCAGGAATGGGACTGAAGAACTTATCTGCCCGCTATCTGCTGATTTGCAACTTGCATATCACAATTATTGACGATTCTGAATATTTCACCGTTAAAATACCTTTGCTGAATGAATAAGATAAAAGCCGCTATTATAGAAGATGAAATTCCTGCAGGACGCCTGTTACATAAAATGTTGTCAGGATTAAGGCCAGACTGGGATATAGTTGTATTGCCCGGCAGCATAGAGGGATCTGTAAAATGGTTTCAGGAGCATCCACACCCGGATATAATCTTTCTAGATATCCAACTGACCGACGGCATTTCTTTCGCTTTCATAGAACAGGCCCAACCCGAAAGTATGATTATTTTTACCACCGCTTACGACGAATATGCCATACGTGCTTTTACTGTAAACAGCATAGACTATCTGCTGAAGCCAATAAACAGGGAAAGATTGGCCGAAGCCATCGAAAAGTTTGAAAGATTAACTGCCAGATATGGCAATACCACCCTATCGAACTCATCCAATGAATTACTGAACTTACTGAAAAATATAAGTAATCCGGAAAAAAAATACCGTACCCGCTTCCTGATATCAGGAGACGAAAAGCTGTATACCTTGCAAGTAGAAGATATAGCTTATTTCTATTCTGAAAACAAAATTACCTTTGCCGTCACAAGAGAAGAAAGAGCATATCATAGATTTATCGCTCGACAAACTGTCCGAACAACTAAACCCCGATATTTTTTTCCGCACCAACCGGCAAACATTGGTCAGTGTACATGCCATACAGAAAATAGAAAACTATTTTTTAGGAAAAATAATAGTACAGGTAAAACCGCCATTTAAAGATAAAATTACTGTAAGCAGAGAAAAGATAGCTGCAATGAAGCTGTGGCTCAATTATTAAAAAAGTCTGTTTATATGAAAAAGCACTAACTTATAAGTAATAGGAACAGAGTTACTAAAATAATATAAGAGCCCGACAAATAAATACGGAAAACAATGGATATCGGATAAATTTATACTATTTTTGTAAGACTAATAATCATCTTATTATCCGATATGATAGTAATAGCAGACAGTGGTTCCACCAAAACAGACTGGTGTCTGGGTAACACCAAGACAAACAGCAGGACAGTTCGAACAGGAGGTATCAACCCCTTCCACCAATCAGTTGATGAAATAAAAGAAGTGATTGCCTCCACACTAATTCCCCAGTTGGGAGACACCACTGAATTTACAACTATTTATTTCTATGGTGCAGGATGTATTCCCGAAAAAACGAATATAGTGAAAACAGCTTTGGCGCAGAACTTCCCCAAAGCGAATATCCTTGTCGAAAGTGACTTGTTAGGTGC
>ENA-OOSI01000349-OOSI01000349.1-human-gut-metagenome-genome-assembly--contig:-NODE-349-length-14198-cov-2.135261_pt1 | contig 14198 bp, 10 predicted proteins | sample MGYA00241171_ERZ501200 | MGnify/ENA primary metagenome ERZ501200 (study PRJEB25962, sample SAMEA2042554) | human gut metagenome | biome: human gut; feature: human-associated habitat; material: faeces...
GCCGACGACGGCATGGATATTATCCTCTGTAATTTTCAACTCGATGATTCTGAGGCTTCCATTGAAAGTTTGCTCAACGCTTACAACGGAGGCGTGACAATTGTTTCATCTATCGGTGATGGGAAGACGATTGAAGATCGCTATATACCTGGTACCCTTAACGAGGCGATTAACGTTGGAGCGGCCGGAATAGATCTTTTGCCGACTAAATATTCCGGTTCTGGCAAGTCGCTTGATTTTATTGCCCCTGGGGATAATATCTACAGTACATATAACAATAACGAATACGGGCTGGTATCAAGCACTTCAGCGGCATCAGCGTTTGCCGCGGCAAGTGCAGCGATTTTGATCGGAATGAACCCGGATTTGACTCCGGCACAGGTCGAGAAAAGACTTAAGGACAGCGCAGTCCCGATCGACGCTCCGTGCCCGACGATTAAATGCGGAAGCGGAATGCTGAACATTTCACGAGCATTGAATGCAGAATATGTCACAAACGCAGAGATAAATATTAAAAGCGGGATATATCAGGACAGCGTCACGGTCGAATTCACTGCCACCCCTAATACAAAGGTATATTATACCACCGACAACTCCCTCCCTAAAGAGTGTGACGGAACCCTGTATGCCGAACCGTTCACAGTTACCGAAACATGTGATTTAAGGTGGAGAACATATTCCGATGACCCAAAAATCCTCAGCAGCGGTACCGATAATGTCAAAGTGCAAATATTCAGTCATTCCAATGAATCCGAATTCACCGTTTCGGAGAGCGGAGAATTGACGGGATACACCGGAACAAAAAGCTCTGTTATCGTCCCCAAGACCGTCGGCGGTGTCACAGTTACCTCTGTCGGCGAGAATGCGTTCAACAGCGAAAGTGGCGCAGCTTTCAAAGAGATAATACTGCCGGATACAGTCGTTGAAATAAAGGATAATGCCTTTAACTCAAACACTGCTATTGAGTATGTTGCCGCAAAAGGCGCCGAGATCGTCGGAGCAAGTGCGTTTGAGAAATGCACGGCTTTCACGGCTCTTGACGCACCGAAAGTTAAAGTTATAAAAGCAAGAGCGTTCTATGAATGTGAGAATCTTTCAAACTTCAATTCTTTTGATGTTGAGTTGATCTATGACCGCGCTTTTTATAAAGTTAAAGGAATAAAAGAATTGAAACTCGACAAACTGACCGGCTTTGGGCTATGCGCTTTTGGATTCACCAATATTGAAAAGTTGACCCTTCCATCACTTGAAAGCTTCGGAACAATAGATATTCCTAAAAAGTTTAGCGACCCATTCAGCTTATGCCAATTTTTAGAGGAATTGTATCTGCCGGAAGTAGTGACTTTGAGCGGAAGCAATTTGTATGGAGCAAGCGGACATTTTCGTGCGCTTGGAAGTCTACGCATTTTCAGTGCGCCCAAGCTGAAATTACTTCCAAAGGGTGCTCTTAGTGATTGTTATAGTCTTGAAAAAGTGAATCTTGAAAGCTGCGAGACAATAGGCAACCGGGCACTTCGAGCTTGCTATGCATTGGAATACTTATATTTGCCGAAAGTAAAAAAGGTCGGCTCCGGCGCTTTGGCGCGCTGTAATCTCAAATTTATCTATTTCGGCGCACTGGATAAACTCTGGGCGACCTTCACCAATGACTGCACGGTGGTAATACCCGCAAGCGCTACAGATGTTGAGTTTGATGAGATGTATTCTGCGGATAAAGACATATGGAATGAGCCTATTAATATCAAAATCTACGGCACAAAAGGAAGCTATATCGAGACAAGGTCGGCCCAAGAATACCGCTATTACAGGACCGAATTTATCCCGTTCCCGGTGGTAAAGCAGGATCTGCCCGCCGAAATACGGCAGGATGACGGTAAGCTGGTAGTTGACGCATGGGGCTTCAATATCACCTATCAGTGGTACGGCAGCATTGACGGCACAACAGAGAATTCGGTAAAGCTCGATGGGCAGACCGATAAAGAGCTTACGCTCGCCGATTGCGACAGATACAAGGGCTATTTCTGTGTTATAACCGACCATGACGGCGAATTCGTCAACTCGGTTAATTCAAATGTCAGCAGCGTCATATATAACCCCGCTGATTATTCCGAATACAATGCTGCGGTCGCTTCCGTCCCGGCAATATTCACGATCTATACTGCTGAATCGGTGGCTGCCTTGCAAGAAGTGTTGAGCGTAGATGTCTCCGGCAAAACCGCTCTTGAGCAGAAAGCGATAGACGCTCAGACCAAAGCTATCCTTGACGCTATAGCGGCGCTTCAGCTGAGATCCGCCGATTATGCAGAGCTCGACGCGGCGCTTAAAGCCGTACCCGACGACCTTACGATTTACACGGATGAGAGCAGAGCGGAGCTCGACGCGCTTCTCGCTTCAATCGACAGAGAGCTTGACATAACCAAGCAGGAGCAGGTCGATAAATGGGCAAAGGATATTGACATTGCGGTCAAGGCGCTGGTGCTGAAGCCTGCGGATTATACCAGCCTCAAAAACGCACTTGCCGCCATCCCGGCAGATCTCTCGGCTTACACTCCGGAGAGCGTCGCCGCCCTGCAAGAGATCGTCGACGGCATTGACTATTCGCTCGACATTACTCAGCAGGATAAGGTCGATGAATATACCCGCCAAGTGCTCGAAGCTACCGAAAACCTGAAGAAAGAATGCCTGCTCATTAGGCTGTTCAGAGCGATCATCTCATTCTTCAAAAAAGTTATCTTGATCGTGAAGAATTTCATTTTCGGGTTGATTAAAAATGGATAATGGATGATGAATGTTTTTCGCCCCACATGAGACATCTTGTGTGGGGCGAAAGATAGGTGGAGGATAAAATAATGAAAGCGTTAAAAGCAGCTCTTTTGATTTTAACTTTTTCACTTTTGCTTTGCTCATGCAGGGTGACTTCTTCAAACTCGAAAAATGATGATGTTTTATCGGATACAACATCTCAACACTATTCAATCGTTGACAACGGAAATGTAGCCTTATCTTCGTTTAATGTCAAAGTTCCCGATGATTTATCGTTAACATCGAGCGGCGGCGATCCGGTTTTCATAAGTGATGATGGTGAGCTGCAAATTATGATAATCGATAAGACTCAGACAGTTGCAGATTTAGCTGAATATATCAACAAAGTCTACGCACAATACTCTGGTGTTACAGAATCCATAACAGACATTGAAAGGATCCAGATTAACAGTTCAAGCGCCAAACGATTCTCTTTTAGCATTTTGAATGAAGAAAAAGACAATGTAACGGTGGTTCTGTATTTTTGGGAACTTAACGGTTCAAAAATTGAGATTAACGTAATGAAGAAAGGAAATTCGGAGTTTGATTTATCAGAAATTGACAAATTGGTCGCTTCGTTAGATTTTTCTTGACACTCTCACAACTTACGTAGTGAGCTTTCTTATCGTTTTTGTAATATAACATATCTGTAAGACAATTCGGCAAAGCAAATATTTGATTTGAAAATCGGAAAAATACATAATAAAAGTTGAATTATAACAATATTTGTAGTAATATATGGTGTAAGAACAAAAAACTAATGTTAAAGGAAAATGATGTTGATGCTTACACTGTATTTGAGCCTGATAAGTACTGAAGCGGAAAGAAGCCGCTTTGAAGAAGTTTATTCTCAGTACAGGAAACAAATGATTGTCATTGCGACGTCGATATTAAAAAATGAAGCCGATGCGGAGGATGTTGTCCACGATGTTTTTTATTCGATAGCCTCATCTCATACGGATATTCTGGAAAAATTAGATAATCCGCAGGACCTGAAGAACTATATGTTCAAGGCGACCCAAAACAGAGCAATCAGCATGATAAGACGGCGCAAAGTACAGAGGGACAGCGAAAACAAGTTTATCAATTTCAATTTGGAATTTAACGACTCGGAATTTGTAGATAATATTTGCGACAAATTTGAATGTGAAAGTCTTCTCAGGGCGATACAGCAGCTCGACAGTAAGTATAGAGACGCGCTTTATTACCATTTCGTGCTTAATTTATCGGTAGCCGAAACTGCGGAAACGGTAGGCCGCCCGCAGGATACAGTGTATAAACAGTTATACAGAGGTAAGAAGAAACTTGAGGAAATTTTAATAAGAGGTGACAGTCAATATGTCTATGACGCGAAGCGAGTTTAATGAAACATTCAGAAGTGTAATTTCAGAAGAGTTTGCCGATATACCGCCTGAATCAGAAATCCAATACGAATTCAGCAAGGAATTTCTGGATAAGATGCAGAAGCTCATTAACGGAACAGAGGATGATACGCATAAAGCGCAAAAGAAACAGTGGTCTTCTGTAGCAATTAAGAGAATCGTTGCTCTTGCGGCGGCGTTGATAGTTTTGTTTGCGGGTATTATGAGCGTCGGCGCTGTCAGAGAGCCGGTGGTGAATTTCATATTTAAGACTTACGAGGGATTCAAAAGAGTTTTGTTTTCCGGCGATTCTTTGGCAGAAATAGACCATGTGTATGCGTTTGCGGAAGTACCCGAAGGATTCGTGGAAACACAAAGAATCTCAAATAAAGAAATGAATCTTGTGCGTTACGAGAATCGTGAGACCGGCGCTGTGATCAAAATATCTCAATCAATCACGACCGAGTATTCTATTTCTTTAGATAGCGAAAACGGAGAGCTCGAAACATTTAACATTGACGGGAAAGAAGTTAAAATCTATTGTGCCGAGTCGCAAACTCTGTACAGTGCTTTTTGGGTTGAAGATAAATACAGCATGGAGCTGATTTATTCAGGAGAAACGGACACCGATGAATTGTTAAGATTCATAAATACAATAAAATAGCTTCAAAATCTGCATTTTAAATGAGACAGCTGTCACTTTGGTGGCGGCTGTTTTTGTGTCCAGATTTTTTTTGAAATTTTTGTCCAATTATTGATGTTTGCTGCGTTATATGTGTGTATGGGGAGAGGAGGTGAACAAAATGCGGATAAAAGTAACAAAAAGGGCGATCTGCGCTGTCATTGCTTTAATTATGGCAATGTCGGCCTTTTCGGCTTTTGCGGCTGCACAGACGGTCGAACCATGCTTTAATAATGTGGAAAGAGTATCAAACCATGCAGAGGTTTCCTCCTCGGGCAAATTGACTGCTACAAACAGCTATGCGGCAGATGCTACCGTTTTCAGCAAGGCCATCATAACGACCTATGTTGAGAAAAAGGTTCTCGGTCTGTTTTGGAGCAGGGTCGATATCGGTCAAACCAATAATAAGTGGATCGACGTGATATATGACAATGTTTATGACGGAACACATACTGTGCAACTGTCCGATAAAGGCACGTACAGAGTGACGAGCGAGTTTGTCGTGTATGGCTCCGGCGGCCCGGCAGATACCGTAACCGAAACAGCAACAACCGAATACAAGTAAGCTGTGACAAAAACAGAGGCACCTTTTGAAAACCGTTTTACTTATAGGCTCAAAGGTGCCTCTTGTGTTTTTATGTAACGAAAGGAATTCGAATGAAAAAGACAAAATTTTTATTAAAAGCAATCGCCTTTTCCTTGGCTTTTATAGCCGTTTTCCAAATCCTTCCGCTGTCAACAATCGCCACAGAACTCAACAATAGCGATATTGAAGAAATTGCAACTGCACAAGCAGCAGAGAAATACTTACCCGAGATTATCGGGGAAGAGAAAACCCTCAGGGATGAATACACAAAGCATTTTCGCCGTGAAGACGGCTCTTTTGTCGCAGCAGTATATAGTGAGCCCGTTCATTATATAAGAAACGGCGAGTGGAGAGATGTCGATAACACTCCTGTTATCAGCAGAAACAATGCCGGTACGGCTGTTATGAGTGCGAACGCAAATGTTAATGCATATGCGAGTAACTCCAAATATTCAATATCCAAAACTCCTACTCCCGTCACGTTCCCGGATGATATCGGAGAGGGGAGAATAACTATAACCAAGGGCGACAACGTCATCTCCTTCGGTGCAAAGGATACGGGTCGGAGTGTTATGTCGTCTGCGGCCATAGCGCTGAACTTGTTTCTTCTCGGATGGCTTCTGCCATTGAAGCAAATGCAAATGATAATATGGCAGATGAAGATTATGAAGCGAAACTAAAAACTAATGTTAAACACGGAGCAATTTCATATACAGGCGCTTTTGAGAACGCTTCTCTTGAATACGAAGTTTCTTCATCAATGGTTAAAGAAAGCATAGTTGTTCAGAAAAAAGCCGATGACTATAAATATCAGTTTTCAATAAACTTCGGAACATATATTCCGGTGAAAAACGAGAACGGCGGCATAGATATATATGAGTCTTTGGAGTCCACGGATCCTGTTATGTCCATTCTTCCTCCTTATATGTTTGACGCAGATAATGAAACCTCAGATGCGGTAACAATGAATATTTCAGGGGAAACCGGACAGGATTATACCCTTACCATAGACGCAGACGCCGGCTGGATCAATTCTTTCGGAAGGAAGTTTCCTGTTGTCATCGATCCCACTTTTGTGCTTGATTTGGGCAGAAATGCCGTTCACGACGTCCATGTTAACCAAAACCACCCAAAAAGAAATTATGATACCGATTATCAGATCGAGATAGGTAAAGACGGCAAAAACATATACCGTACATATATTAAATACGATTTACCGACTCTGCCCGATTTGAGTGTTATCACTTATGCTAATATAAAGCTTATCCAAAACTGGTCGAGAAGCTTCGGCGATGACGCGCCGTTCATGAATGTATATGAATGTAAGCTGCCGTGGGATATTAAAACAATAAATTGGGAAAACCAGCCGTATTCGGAATTAAGCGGAAAGACGGTTGTGGATTATACTAAATTCGTCAGCGGTATGAGCGCGGAATACAATCTCGATATAACGAAAATAGCAAAGAAATGGTATGAAGACGGTGAGAATAACGGCTTGGTTCTTACTTCATCGGATGAGAGCGTTAACGAAAAGACCTCTTTCTATGCTTCAAGAAATATCGTTTCAAACTATCCGGTCGTAACGATAAATTATGTAAACAATTCAGGCGTTGAAAGCTATTGGGATTACGAAACCGTTTCGCTCGGCGATTCAGGTACAGCATACATCAATACCTATAACGGAAGTCTGACATATATTCATGAGGATATGTCAACAAACGGTCTTGTTGCCCCCGCAGGCATATCGCATGTTTATTCTACCGACAGCAAAAATGCTTCGGGAACTTTCCTTGATATGAAGCTTGGCAGCGGATTCTCTTTGAATGTTTTCGAGCGGATCGAAGCAGTTACAAGTGAGCAGTTGGCGGCGTATCCGTATAAGTATATTGACGCTGACGGAACCGTTCGCTTCTTCCAAAAGACAGCTACGGCGAACCGCTTTACATGTGAATTCAACAGCAGCGTTGTGCTGAACTATGACGCGAATTCTTCAAATGCACGATTTATTATGAGCTTTGAAGACGGCAGCAAAAAGTATTTTAACTCAAACGGTTATTTGGTAAAAACTCAGGATCAGAACGGAAACACTATCACCGTAAACTATACGGGCAAACAAATCACGAGTGTAACTGACGGAGCGGGCAAAAGCCTCAGATTTGTCTATAACACCAATAAAACTTTGAGGGAAATTGTTGATCCGAACGGAAGAATTATTGACTTCACTTATGCGGCGGAATCGGGGAATTTGATTGCAATAACCTATCCGGAAGGTAATCAGACGTTTTTCAGCTATAATGAAGCCGGATTGCTTACTGAGATAACAAAACTGGATCTTTCAGTAGTGCAATTCGAATACAAAGCAATAGCAGCTTCGGGCGGAACATTTTACAGGGTTTCAAGGGTATCGTCACATACAAGTGATTTAGCGCACGATTTGATCGATTATCTGACATTTGAATATCGCACCGGCGATACTTTGATAAAGAACAAGTCGGGCGATGAATTGACGATAGCATTTGATAATTCGGGCAGAGCGGTCAATAAGACTGTAAACGGTGAAGATGTTTCAACGACCGGATACAACCAAACCGGCGATCTGAATAACACTCGCAGTTTTGCTTCCAATACCTTTTCGTCAGTTAATAATTTTTATTCAGTTGTGAGACCATCGTCTGATGGATGGGATGTGAAATATGACAATCCGAGCTATAAGATAGCTGATAGATATTCCTGCGAAAGAAAAGGCTTCGGAAATAATACCGAAAAACGCGGATCAAAAGGAATCCAAGGAACAATTTATGATCAACATTGGTTCTCGCCGACGCCTGGCAAAACTTATACAGTGTCTGCATATATAAGTGTTGTTGATGAACTCTTATCCGGTGCTGTAATGATAAAAATAATAGCTTTCGATGAAGAAAAAAATGAGTTAGCACAGGTTCAAAGCGTTTCGCTCACAACTACCGATAATCAGTGGAGAATCTTAAATGCTTCCATTTCGCTCCCCGAAAACGCCTCAAAGATACTTGTGCAGATCGGATTGTTTGAAGGCGAAGGTGTATACTATTTGGATGCCATTTGGATAGCAGAGGGTGCGACTCCAACCAAATTCAATTTAACCAGAAACTCTTCATTTTATTGGTATGATGAAGCGGTTCCGTCAAAATATTGGAAATACTCTCAGAAAAATAATGTGTCAAACATGAAAAACGGCGCGAATTATCTGCTTCGATTTAAGGGTGATCCCGATCTCGCCGTTACAGCATCTCAAGAACATTCTATTAACGGTAAAGCCGGCGATGTGCTGATATTCGGTGCAAACTCTAAGGCGGATTGTTCGGCTTCCGGCAATGACGGCCATCGTTTTTACGGGATGAAGGTGTATCTTATAGATGACTACCAGAATATCCTTCAGACTAAAGTGATTCAATTCAACAAGGAAGTCAGCGGAACATGGCAATCGCTGCTCGGTTCTATAAAGGCTGAACAAGATTATATGAGCGTTGTGACTGAGCTGTGTTATGAATATGAGGTCAATTATGCCTATTTCGATGATGCGTTCCTTTATCGTGAAGCTTTCGGCACTTATTATTCATATAACAGTAACGGCACCGCTCAAAAGGTTGAGGACGACAATGGCAATTCGGTAGAGTACTCATATAACCAGAGAAATGATTTGACTCAGGTCGTAAGCAAGTCAAATGATCAGGTTAAAAGTCAAACCCAGCTTGCCTACAACAATAATCACAACCTGACGCAGCTGTCTCAGAACGGTAAAACGACCACCACATATAATTATCCGGAAACGGGTAATAAAGGTCTGCCGATAAGCGTAACCGTTACGGATTCGGATAACAGAAGCGCCACAACATCGTATACATACTACGATAATTATAACTATCTCAAGAGCGTCACCGATCCGACCGGTGCGACTACGGAATATGAATATGACTACGGCGGAACGATCAAAAACGGTCTTCTGACTAAAGTGACGGATCCCAACGGCAATGTGACCGAGTATGAGTATAACCGCCGCAGCGAATTCCTGACCGCCGTTTCAAATCCTGATGAAACGCTCGGAAATCCACGTACGGAACTTAGCTATATTGCGGGCAGAAAGCTTTCGCAAATATCAAACGCCGACGTGAGTTATTCGTTCACTTATAATAGTTATGAAACGACCGAAAGCGTCGAACTCGGCGGGACCCTCTTTCTTGCAACTAATCAGTATGATGAGAGCGGCAAGCTTGATACTGTCACATATGCCAACGGCGATACTCATAAGGTTATATATGACGATAAAAACCGAGTCTCCGAAGATGTCTATAACGGCACAACATCATTCAAATATCATTATAATGAGGACGGAAATCTCGGTAAGCTCATTGACAATGATAATGATATCGAGTGGTTCTATCAGTATGACCTTGCGGGCAGATTAACGAGCGCGGCGTCAGACGATAACCGTATGATCCTTTACGGATATAACGACAAAAACGAAACGGAAAGCATACAGGTCGTTGATAATAACACTACCGTCATGGATACCCGATACAGCTATGACGAATACGGCACTCCGTCACAGATAAGCGTTCCGTCTATGACTGGGAATCCGTCACAAAAGTATTCGGTTGATGATTTCGGCAGAGTGACAAGAACCACGAACGTGTATAACGGCTCGGAGGAGCAGAACAATGTGCAAACCGCTTATAGCTACGCTGTCAAAAACGGCAATCAGACCGGCATAGTTGACAGTATTCTCTTCCTTAAATCAATCGGCGACTCATATACGGCGCTGCTGCCTGAGCTCAACTACGATTATGATGCGAACGGAAATATCATTCGTGTTTATGAAAATGATATTCAGAGAGTAAGATATTATTATGACGGATTGAATCGACTCGTTCGTGAGGATAATAATTATATTGACAAAACAATTACTTACTGTTATGATAAATGTGGTGAAAAAGGTGATGCACGAAGACCGCAAGACCGTTCAAATAAAAAACATATAATTAATAATGCTAATAAAAACTTAGAAAATGCAACGATACTTGTTTTAGTTGGTGGTACAATTGGTGCGTTGGCATATGCGATGTCCGAAATTGTTTTGCCAGCTGCAAGTACAGTGATTATTTAGAAGGGACTGATATTATGCAAAAATTGCTAAACGAAATATCAAATGAAGAAATTGTTGCGCTGTATTTTGGAAATGGCGATAAGTTTTTCTGCGGTAAAATACTCGCTGTAAATGAAGACTTTGTCGTTTTGCGTTCATACACCCCGTATGGTGTCTACGACGGCTATATTGTTAAAAGAATTAATGAACTTAGGCGAATCGAACAAAACAGTAAATATTTGAAATCTTTGAGCGATATGGTGAAGTGTAAACATACGGACAGTGAATTGGATATAATTATTTCAGGTAATTGTTTAATGTCCATGCTGTGCCATTCGGTTTCAAGTGGTCAAATTATCTCTATTGAATTGGAAGAATGTGATGAATTAATTATCGGTTATGTTACAAAAATTGAAGACAACATTATATCCATAAAGCAGTATAACGAATACGGAGAATACGATGGTGTTTCATTTATATATTTAGAGGATATTATTTCACTTTATATTGATAGCGAAAATGAAAGAAAAGTTGAAGCGATAAAGAAAGACAATTGAGATGGGTGAACTTCAATTGCGAAGAATATAAACTTTGGAAGGAAATTATGGGATTAAACTTACGTTAATGAAGGGAGATATACATTTGAAATTTGTTAGAGTTGCGTTAAGCACAGTTTTAATTGTTATATTTATTATATCATTTTTAATATTCAAACCATCAATACTTGATGGGTCTGTTAATGAGATTGCAGAAACGATAGCTATGACAATAGCTGGGATTTATTGCGCTTTTGAAATTGTAAAAGCCATTGATTTTGATAAAATTTTTGTGTCAGGAAACAAGATTTCATTGTTTTGTTTGAGCTGCTGTTTAGCTTTTTATTCGCTGAAAGGCTGCACATTCAGTGTTACAAAAAATCCATTTAGTCAATTTGTCTTTCCGATAAGCGCTATGTTCATCAGCGTATTAAGTTTACTGAAAATTTGGATTATACCTAAAATTTCCAAAGCACAAAAAGCACGATATATTCTAACAGGAAGCTTGAATAAAAATGAGTGATTTGTTCCATGCCTGTCAAAACTAACAGGATGCTTTCTGCGCTAGGCTGCTTTTCCAAAGACATTTTCACTTAATTGCAAATTTGAAATTAATTGGTTTCAGCGTGAGTTACCGCAATCGCAATTAACCGGTTGCGTCAGCTCTCTGCCGAGACCTTGGGCGAGCCGGTCAATACCGTGACTTATTCCTACACCGATGCTAACTTCAAAAATGCCGTAACGCAATATGGCGATGACGTCATTGTGTATGACGTGAGCGGAAACCCCACAAGCTACAGAGGCTACACAATGACATGGGCAAAGGGCAGGCAGCTCGCTTCGCTGTCGGGTAACGGAAAATCAATGTCGTTTAAGTATGACAATGCCGGTATCAGAACGAGTAAGACCGTTAACGGTGTTGAGACTAAGTACACCTATCTTGGCGGCACTCTTGTTTCTCAAAAGACGGGCGATGAGGTCATAAACTTCGCCTATTCGGCAGGAGGTGCGCCTTACGGGTTCAGCTATAACGGACAGAGCTATTTCTATTTGCTTAATCTTCAGGGCGATATCATAGGCATCTATGACGGCAGCGGAAATGTTGTTGTCAGATACACCTATGATTCTTGGGGCAAGGTCATATCCGTCACCGGCAGCCTTGCGGATACCGTGGGCGTCAAGAATCCTCTGAGATACAGGGGATATTACTATGATGTCGAGACGAAGCTCTACTATCTCCAAAGCCGTTACTATGACCCCGAAACCTGCCGCTTCATCAATGCGGACTCCCTCCTTGTGGCCGGTGATGATTACATTCAGGGCGTCAATATGTTTGCATATTGTCAGAATAATCCTGTTATGTATTCCGATCCGAGCGGACGCAATCAAGAAGATGGAGTAAGGCTGGTAAAAACGTTTTTTTGTATCATCAAAAGTGTAGCAGTTCTAAGGTCAATACCAAGTATGTCGATTCTGGAAATTATAATTTTGCTAACCGAAATTGGAGATCCTGACGATATGCTGTATGTTTCTATGGTTATTTACAATGGAGACAAAATGGGAGCACTATATGGCGTTGAGTCTATGCATCCCGGAATAAAGGGAAAACAGAATTTCGATGTGTGCAAGGCTTTTTTGAACAAAAATGTGTGCCTGAAAGTGGCGGAGTATTATACTTGGGCTTACGAAGGCGATGGTGCGGCCGTAATTGGAATTGCACAAGAGATATATGCACATGCACTAATATTTTATGAGTCGGATAAAATATTAAATGTTTTATCTGGAATTAAAAAAACAAATCCATCACTCTATAACAAAACCTATGAATACTTTGTAATGGAAACCTTATGCACAGTTTTTGTACAGCATGCAAATCCCATAGATCTTGGGGGCAATGGTGTTTTTGACAAGGTCGGCAAATCTATATTCCCATATTTATGGAAATACTTTTGAGTGGGAGGATATAAATGGATTTATCTCAACATTTATCGAATTTTGTTGGAGCTTTTAAGTCTGCCTCATTAGCGACATTTTTATTTTTAGGTTTACCTTTGGGTGTTCTTGTCGTTAGCATTTTAATTACACGATGGCAAAGAAGACGAAAACGGTCGATTGTTTTACCGATAATTGCAGCAGTAGTCGCAGAGGTAGCAGCCCTTGTGCCATTTATCGGTGTAGCTTTCTTTTCAAAGGATAATGTGCTGTATTTAGCTATTATGCCATTGTGTTTTGCTTTTACTATTGCCGTACTACTTCCGTTGTTTATTCCAATATTATGCGTTCTAATCGGTCGAACAATTAAAAAAAACAACAATCGTATCTCAATATGGTTTTACATTATTTCAATCATTGCTGAAATTGTTTCGTTGGCGATTACCGCTTCTATAATAATGAAGGATGTTTATGTGCCGTAACAAGTTTTTGTATTCTCAAACGAGTTATATTTAAACCAGAGCCGCCGCAATCGGAATTAACCGGTTGCGGCAGCTCTTTTTCTATTTCCCCCTTTTCACTTGTACAGAAACACGAATGTCGAAATAAATCTTACATACTTTCTTTGCCGAAGCAAAAAGCGAAAGGAAGTGGGCTGATGCAGAATAACACCCTGATGCTTTGGAAAGACGATTTCAAAAGCGATAGAGATTGGCAGGCTGTTTGCAGAGCGCTCGGGCTTTCGGAAAGCACAGTCGAAGTTGAGCTGAGATGTAATGTTCGTGTCGCAAAATCAAACTACACCCATGCAAGGCTCCACAAACCCGAACCGTTTTCTTTTGCGAGTCCTTCAAATTAACGGAAGGGGATGACGGCATGAATACAGCCGATACTGTTAGAACCATTATCGAATTTTTAGCAATAGTAGCGGCAATCGTCGCTATGATAAATGAAGATCGGTTTATTGTGTTCGAGGACAGAGTAGTGGACTTTTTCAAAGAACATGTGGACATTCGATGTGAAAAGAAGCGGAAATTTGATCGCTCAGAATGACGATTTTAGGTCCGCTTGCCGAAAAGGTCGAAAAAAATATTTCAATCTTACATACTTTCTCTGAAGACAAAAAAGTCTTTCATTTTATTATTCCCTTCATGTGGCGATGCTCGCCGTCTCACCCTCC
>ENA-OOSI01000369-OOSI01000369.1-human-gut-metagenome-genome-assembly--contig:-NODE-369-length-13809-cov-2.257961_pt1 | contig 13809 bp, 10 predicted proteins | sample MGYA00241171_ERZ501200 | MGnify/ENA primary metagenome ERZ501200 (study PRJEB25962, sample SAMEA2042554) | human gut metagenome | biome: human gut; feature: human-associated habitat; material: faeces...
CGTAGGATTAAGATTATCGTCAAGCTGGAAAAGCCCCGGATTAGCCCATACGTCAACACTGTCAAGTGCTACATATATAGGGAGGTCACCTATAATCTCAATATTTTTCTCATTGGCATAGGCTCTTAATTCATTCCACTGCTTAAAGAAGAAATACTGCATTATAATCCAGAAATTGATATCTTCCTTATGTTCTTCCTTTGCTATATTAATTGCATCATCATAACGTTTCTTAAGAGGTTCATCCCATTCAAGCCATGATTTACCGCCATTGGCATCCTTTAATGCCATAAATAAGGCGTAATCATATATCCATGACTTATTGTCATGGCAGAATTCCTTATATCCATCTTCCGGATTTTCAAGAAACCTCTCTGCTGCTTTTCTCAAAACAACATATCGTTTATTATATAATGCTTCGTAATTTACTCTGTCAGGTTCACTTTCCCAGTCAATACCTGCATATTCTTTTCTTTTAAGGTATCCGGCCTTGCAAAGCTCATCCAGATCAATAAAGTATGGATTACCTGCAAAGGTTGAAAATGACTGGTACGGAGAATCTCCGTAGCTTGTAGGGCATACAGGCAATATCTGCCAGTAAGCCTGACCTGCTTTATCAAGAAAATCCACAAAATCTCTTGCAGGTTTTCCCATGCTTCCTATCCCATGTGGTGACGGAAGTGATGATATGTGCATTAAAACACCGCTTTTTCTCATGCTATCCACATCCTTAACTTAGTTTATTTTTCTGACGCTCTCTCCTTTTACAAGGGCAAATTCCTCTACCTCATATACAGGCCTTGCGCCATTGTCAATACAGTCGAGAAGTATCTCCACGCTTCTTGCAGCTATTTTTTCTTTATGCTGTCGGATTGTTGTAAGTCTCGGTTTAAAATAGTTACCGATATCAATGCCATCAAATCCCACAACAGATATGTCTTCCGGAACACGCAGTCCCTTGTCCCATATTGCTCTTATGGCACCGATTGCCGTCACATCTGACATGGCAAAAACCGCTGTCAGCTCCGGCATCTTATCAAACAATCTATTCATTGCCTCGTATCCTCCGGATATTGTAAAATACGATGTCACAAACTGTCTGTCCTCGTCAAAACCATATCCGTGCTCAACTAATGCTTCTTTAACACCTACGTATCTGCTGTAAACAGCATTTGAGGCACTCATATTGCCACCCAAAACTCCAATATTCTTATGCCCCTGTTTTATCAAGTGCTCCACCGCCAGTCTGGCAGCTGATTTATCATCTGTGCACACACTGGAAAGGTTATCTAACTGCAATCCCTCCGCGTTACTTGTTACCAGTACGCATGGAACCGTAATCCGGTGAAAATATTTTCTGAAATAGTCATGATTGCACCCTAAAAATAGAATTCCCAATGGACGTCTTTCTTTACATATCTGGATAGCCTGTTCAATTTCATTATCATCTTCGCTTATGTAATACATAAGCGAAGCATAACCTTTTGATTCAACAAGCCTTTGCATCGGTTCCAGAACTGCTGCAAACAGCATATTCTGTGTTCCTTTTATTATTATCGCAATACCATCCTTACTTTGTTGTTTTAAATGCTTTGCATTGTTATTAAGACGGAAATTATATTTATTAACAACCTGCATAACGGAATTTTTTGCGTGTTCTGAAACATCCGACGCATTGTTCAGTACTCTCGAAACTGTCCCTATGGAATAGCCTGATTCTTTGGCAATATCTTTTATTGTCATCTAAATCACTCCATCTCCTACTAAAAAACTTATCCTTTAACGGCTCCGGCTGCAATACCTTTAATAATATGTTTCTGTCCAAACAGATATACAATAATGATAGGTATAATAGTAAGCAGCACACTGGCAAACATAGAACCATTATCAACATGTCCATATGAGCCTGTGAATGCCGAATTAATAAGTATAGGTAAGGTCTGGTATCCTTTTGTTCTGTCAAGAACAAGATAAGGAAGTAAATAGTCATTCCATACCCACATAGCTTCAAGAATCAATACTGAAATAAGTGTTGGCTTAAGGATTGGCAATACAACCTTAAAATATGTCTGTAACGGATTACATCCGTCAATCATTGCTGCTTCCTCTATTTCCATAGGAATTGTTTTCATAAATCCGGCAAACATAAATACCGCCAGACCTGCACCAAATCCCAGATAAATTATCCATATAGTCCATGGTGAGTTGAGGTGCATTTTTGTTGCTGTATACGAAAGTGTAAGCATAACCATCTGGAATGGAACAACCATCGAAAATACAAACATATAATAAATAAAACTAGATATAAATCCTTTAACTCTGGTAATAAACCATGCACACATCGAGCAGAATATTATAATAGCTGCCACTGATGTTACTGTGATAAGCAAACTCACTCCAAAGCTCTGGAAGAATTTGTTCGTCTCGATTGCAGTTTTAAAATTCGTCCAACCTGTAAATGTCTCACTTGTCGGAAGCTTGAACATTGCATCTGTTGTAATTTTATTACTCTTTTTCAAGGCATTGATAAGTACCATAAATATTGGGTAAATATATGCCAGTGAAATCAATGAAAGCACAGCTCCGAGTACAAAGTTAGATGTATTAAATTTTTTCTTAACTACGATTTTTTCATCCATTACTGCTGTACCTCCTTAGAACGTGTTGCTTTAAGCTGGATAAGTGAAATTGCCATTACAACTATACAGAAGATAACGGCCTTCGCCTGTCCGTAACCTTTCCAGACCTTTCCGGATCTTGCATAAAATGTATTAAAAATATTAAGTGCAAGCATTTCTGTCATCTTGCCTTTTCCATAAGGCTGACCATTTGTAAGTGCAAGGTTCTGGTCAAATAACTTAAATGAATTAGAAAGTGTCAGGAATAAACATACTGTGACTGATGACATAACCATTGGGATTTTAACTTTAAATAAAGTCTTCCATGCATTGGCACCATCAATTTCTGCTGCTTCAATAACAGAATCAGGTACACTTTGTAATCCTGCAATGTAAACAATCATCATATATCCTATCTGCTGCCAGCACATAAGGATTATGAGTCCCCAATATCCGGCAGTTGAATTCAAAGCTAAGAGTGGCTGACCAATGATTGAAAGGAAGCAGTTAATAAGCGTCTTCCATACATAACCAAGTACAACGCCACCGATTAAGTTAGGCATAAAGAATATTGTTCTGAAAATGTTAGTTCCCTTAATGCCCTTTGTAAGTGCAAGTGCAAGTGCAAATGCAAGTACATTAATTAATATTACCGATACTATAGTAAATTTTCCTGTGAATAAAAATGCGTCAAGGAATCCGCCGGGTGCGGCAAATCCTGTTTTTTCTTTTGTGAAGATATAAATAAAATTCTTAAATCCTACCCATTCTGCATCCTTTATTGTATTAAACTTGCAAAATGATAAGTATACGCCTTCTATAAATGGGATGATAAATCCGATTACAAAAGCACCTACAGTAGGAATAAGAAAAAATGGCCAATATTTCTTAACTGATTTTTCCATATGCTCCTCCTATAATGTTTTACAAAACGTTTTCTAAACGTTTCTATATCCGGTTAAAAATGTTTTTGATACTGTTTTTTGGCAAAAATTAGGACAGGCAGGTCACCTGCCTGTCCTATTATTAACAAGTCGATCAATAAATAAGTTGCTAATTATTTAGTATTAGCTGCTTCGTACTCTGTCTTCCATCCGTCAACGAATGCTGAAACAACTGCTTTCCAGTTATCATCTGTCTGATCTGCTGCGTATGCTGTTAAAGCTGCACCAACACCATCTTTCCAAGCTTCTGAAGGCATTGTTGTAAAGTTCCAAGATACAGGAGTCTTACCATTGTTTGTGTATTCTGTATCGTTCTTTACAAAGAGGTTGCTAGATGTTGCTGCGTTCTTGAATGGGATTACGAATCCACAGTCATTAGCCATGAATGTAGTTCCTTCTTCTGAGTTAACTAACCAGTACATAAAGTCAAGTGTTGCCTGAATATCTTCAGCTTTTGCATTCTTATTTACACACCAGTAGTTCTCTGTACCAGTACAAAGACCCTGATTCTTCTCATCGCCTACACCAATGTAGATAGGAATCATCTTAAGTTCATCATCCTTGAATGCCTTAGCAACATTACCATATTCCCAAGAACCGTTCTGGTAGAATACTGCTTTGCCTTCTCTGAACTCATTTAATGTATCTTCAGAAGTCTTTGAAGAAAGTTCCTTAGGATCACATGTTGAGTTGTTGATGTAAAGATCAAAGATATTTCTGTAGTTGTCAAGGTATGTACCCTTAATAGCAGCTGTTGAAGAAATCTTATCTGCCTGATATTCAAAGTAGATAGGAAGGTTAGCTAAGTGAGTCTTAAATCTCCAGTCTGAAGACTTGTCCATACCTGCTGATGTAAATGCTGAGAATCCAAGTTCTTCTTTACGCTTTGTAATATCTTCAGCAACTTTCTTTAAGTCATCAAATGACTGGATATCATCTGTCTTATATCCTGCCTTCTCGAGTAACTTAGTATTTGTGATAAGACCGTATGATTCAATAACGTATCCTACACCATATACATATCCGTCTTCTGTTAATGCGTAGCTTTCATTTGTAAGTTCTCCGTATACCTTAGTATCCTTAAGGTCATAGCAGTAATCTTTCCAGTTAGCAAGACCTACAGGACCATTAACCTGGAATAATGTAGGTGCATTTTCCTTCTGTATCTCGGCTGCTAATGTTGATTCATAAGAACCTGATGCTGCTGTTACAACTGTAACCTTAACACCTGTTTCCTCTTCATATTTCTTAGCAATTGCCTGATAGTCCTTATCCTGTTCAGGCTTGAAGTTAAGGTAGTAAACTGAACCCTTAGCTTCTGTCTTAGTATCATTTCCTGCTGATGGCTTAGACTCTTTGTTGCCACCGTCACTCTTACCGCAGCCAACTAATGCTGTTGCAGCAAGTGCACCTGCGAGTGCTATTGATAAAAATCTTTTTTTCATACTATAAATTACCTCCTCTTTCTTTATTAGGTCATTTTTGTTTTTTTGGAAACGTTTCCATAAATATGAAAAAATTGTTTACCTATCGGTAGTTATAACTATAACTCTTTCATTGTAAAAAATCAATAACTTTTTTTGTATTTTTTTGTTTTTTTGGTAAAAAAGTTATAATATGGTTATATCTACCAGTATTTATTGATATATAAGTATTAACAAAATGCACATTAATTCGTGGAAACGTTTCAGTTAATTTGTAATATCAGCTCGGTATAAGCTGTTATTTCTGTTATATTTTTTAATATTTTTATTCCCAGTCCGTCATACAGCCTGCAGCTTTCGTAATCCGTTCCGTCACCGTTTCCCACCAGATACACAGGAATATTATACCTGACAGCATTTTGCATAAATTCCTTTAATTTTTCGGAGGCTGTACAGATTGTCCCACTGTGGTAAGTACATAATATTACTGCCTTGTATTCTTTAATATCGGGATATTTCATCCCCGGATACGGATACAGGATAAGGACATCAGAATATTTGCCATGACCGGCAGGGACCGGAAACAATTTATTCTTACAAGGATTGGCCTGTCCCGAAGTACTGAATTCACCTTCGGCATAGTCACCATAACAGCAGTCATTCACCGTATATATCTCATCACTGTAAATATGATGTCTTAAAAGGGTGTTCCCATAGTATATCTTTGTAATACCATCTCTGCCCGTGTATGGAACAAACACACCATTACCGCATTTGTTCCTGATAAAATCAACTGCCGCAGAAAAATTCCTGAGTCCATTGGCTCTATTATCCGTAAGTACATAATTACTGCATACCACCATTACAGGAATATGTGTAAATTCCTCTATACACGATAAAAATGATGCTGTGTACTGTATCGTATCACTTCCATGGGTCAGAATAATTCCCTCAACATTCCCTAACATCATTTTATGCACTGCTTCGGCAATTATGACAAAATCACTGCAATTAATATTTTCGCTCAGTATCGTACAGGGTGCGTCTGTTACAAAATCATCGTATCTACAGCTCTCTTTATACATTTTAAGAAGCATATACCTCATTTCAGGATCAGTTGATATATATCCGTCCGATATACTGCTGCCTATAGTTCCTCCTGTAAAAATCACACCAATCATTTGCTTTCCTCCGATATCTTAAGAGTACCGATTTCATCAACTATTTTGTCTATTGTCCTTATATATTCCTCTGTATTTTTTGTCTCAGCCTGTTCAAAATAATAAGTAAAATATGGGCTTTCCCCTGTTGTAAACTTCATGCGGATACCTTTCTTTTTCACAATGTCAGGTATCCCCGCAGGATTAATCATGGCTCTGTGATAGAGACGGATTTTAATTTCTTTACGGTTTCCTTTAATTTCCGTTATATAATTACCGTGACATTTTGATTTTAGCAGTGCAATGCTCATAAGTATAACCGCCGGCTTAGGAATATCCCCAAAACGATCTATGAGTTCATCTGTCATATCAGCAAGGTCTTCTTCCGTCTCAATGGCAGCAATTCTCTTATATATGTCAAGCTTCTGGTTTTCGCTTCTTATATATGTGGCAGGGATATACGCATCCACGTCAATATCAACAACAGTTTCGTAATCCTCGATTTTTCCCTCGCCTTTAAGTTCAAGGACAGCCTCATTAAGCATCTTGCAATAAAGGTCATACCCTACCGCTTCCATATGTCCGTGTTGTTCTTCACCTAACATATTTCCTGCTCCTCTGATTTCCAGATCTTTCATGGCAATCCTGAATCCGGAGCCCAAATCGGTAAACTCTCTTATTGCACTCAGCCTTTTCTCAGCAATTTCACTTAATACCTTATCTTTTTTGTACATCAAGAAAGCATACGCCATTCTTCCTGTACGTCCGACTCTTCCTCTTAACTGGTACAGCTGGGAAAGTCCGTATTTATTGGCATCATGTATAATAATAGTATTTACATTCGGTATATCAAGTCCTGTTTCGATTATGGTGGTTGAGACAAGAACATCGATGTCTCCGTTAATAAAATCCATCATTATTTTTTCAAGTTCACGTTCGCTCATCTGTCCATGTGCAAATGCAACATTGGCTTCCGGCACAAGTTTTGCAATATTAAGGGTAATTTCGTCTATTCCCAGAACCTTGTTATATACATAGTATACCTGTCCGCCTCTTGCAAGTTCCCTGTTAACAGCCTCTCTCACCATTTCCTCATCATATTCCGTAACAAAGGTCTGGATGGGTATTCTGTCCACCGGAGGTTCCATAAGTACGCTCATATCCCTGATTCCTATTAAACTCATATGGAGGGTCCGCGGAATAGGTGTTGCCGATAAAGTTATGACATCAACAGATTCTTTCATCTGTTTGATTTTTTCCTTGTGTGCCACGCCAAAGCGCTGTTCCTCATCTATGATAAGCAGTCCGAGATTCTTAAAACTAACATCCTTGGATAAAATCTTATGAGTACCGACGACAACGTCCACAAGCCCTTTTTTAAGTCCTTCTATTGTATTTTTTGCTTCTTTTGGCGTACAAAACCTTGATAACATCCTGACTTCAACGCCAAAATCTTTCATTCTCGAATCAAAATTGGTAAAAATCTGTTTTGCCAGAATTGTTGTTGGGCATAAATATACTACCTGCTTGTTATCCTGGACAGCTTTAAATGCAGCCCTTAATGCGACCTCGGTTTTTCCGAAACCTACGTCACCGCATATAAGTCTGTCCATAATTCTGGTGCTTTCCATATCTGTTTTGGTCTCTTCTATTGCCGTAAGCTGGTCTGTCGTAGGTTCATAAGGGAAAAGTTCCTCAAATTCCTGCTGCCATGGCGTGTCTTTTGAAAAAGCAAACCCTTGTCTGGCACTTCTGGATGCATATAATTTAATAAGTTTATCGGCAACCTGTTTTACAGCGCCTCTGACTTTTGTTTTGGTCTTTGTCCATTCCGGCGAACCCAGTCTGTTAAGCTTAGGCTTGGCACCCTCCCTGTCGCCGTATTTTTGTATCATATCAAGCTGTGTAGCAAGTATATAAAGGTTTCCGCCGTTGGCATATTCTATTTTAATGTAGTCTTTCTCGGTTTTGTCTACACGGATTTTTTCAATTCCCCTGTATATTCCGAGTCCGTGATTTTCGTGAATTACATAATCTCCTATTGACAGTTCGGAAAAATCGGAGATAGATTTACCATCGTAGCTTTTTTTCTTTTTCTTAGGTTTCTTCGCCGTGCTGAAAATATCATCTTCCGCAACTGCTGCAAATCTTATATCAGGATATTCATAGCCCTTCCTAAGCTTGCCACAGACGGTTACAACTTCTCCTTCTTTGATTTCTTTTTGGCTTTTATCTGAAAATGCGGCCATTATATCATTTTCCATCAGGTCTTTTGCCAGTCTTCTGGCCCTTATTTCCGAGCCTGATACAATTAGTATGCGGTATTTTTTCTTTTTCCAGTTCTTTATGTCACTTACAAGGGTTTCAAAAGAATTATTATACGAACCTATTCCCTTTGCATTTATGTCATAGTGTCCCGAAATATTAAGTTCCGGTATTTTGCAGTCAAGCACTGATACTGCCATCAGGCTGTGCAAAGCCAGTTTATGGAACACTTCGCCTTTTGAATACAACACCTCTGTCTGTCCCGGAAGGATGCTTCCTTTTTCAAGCCTGTGGGACATACTTTCCCTGAATTCTTTCTCCACTACATCCATTTTTTCAATAATTCTTACCGGTTCATCAATAACTATACCATCTTTTTCATAGTCAAAATAATCCGCTAATGATACCGGATTTTTTATAAAATATTTAACATAACTGTCAAGTCCGCTCCTGTCCTTAAGCACAAACAGTTTTTCCTTAAGTTCTTCAATATTTTTCTTTATAAGATTGCTTTCAGTAATTTTAGCTTCTTTATTAAGTGCTTCACTGTATTTTGCTGCATCTTTCTCAATACTTTTAATTCCCGATGCCAGTGTATCATCTATGAGCAGCTCTGTTGCCGGGAAAATATCAATTTCTTCGATATTCTCTACGGAACGCTGGCTTTCCGCATCAAAAAGCCTCATTGCATCCACTTCTGTATCCCACAGTTCAATACGGCAGGGATTTTCCATATTCACAGGGAAAATATCGATTATGCCGCCTCTGATGGCAAACTGACCGCTGTGTTCCGTCTGTCCGGCATTTTCATAACCGGCATTTACAAGTCGTTCAGATAATCCTTTGATATCGATATCATCACCGGTTTTTATATTTATGGTGTTTTTTCTGAATATATCCTGTGGTACCAGTTTATCCATACAACCGTCAATGGTTGTAATGATGGTGGCTTCCCGGTCATTTATAAGATGATTGATTACTTCCAGCCTCTCCCTGACAACCTCATTGCTTCTTATGTCAGCACTGTAAAAAATGAAGTCCTTGGCAGGATAGTAATAAGTATTTTTATCAATGGCTCGATAATCTTCATAAAGTTCCCTTGCCCTTATTTCTGTACCTGTTATTATGAGCTTCTTATTAAATTTTTCTGTGATTTTATAGATAAAATATGGCTTCTGCTGGTCAACCCAGCCAAAAGCCACAGGTACATTCCCTTTTTTCTTAAGGTCATCTATAATATTCTGATAATATGCCAGTTCACATACCGGCTTCTCCAATATGCTCATTTTCTATACTCCGTTATATTTATTCATTGCTGCGTCGTAACCTTCTGTTACCATACATTCGATGGCATTGCAGGCTTTTTCCAGCTCTTTTGCAACTATTGCCTCGTCTTCGCTGTTAAAACGTCCCAGTACATAATCTGCTAAATCCATCTGTTTCGGCTTATCTCCCACACCGAATTTAAGGCGCGGAAAAGCATCCGTACCAAGGCACGATATAATACTCTTAATGCCGTTATGTCCGCCTGCACTTCCTTTCTTGCGGATACGGATCTTGCCCGGTTCCAGACTTATATCATCAAAAGCCACAATACATTCTGATGGATCTACCTTATAATAATCACAGACGGGTCTTATGCATTCACCACTTAAATTCATATATGTTAAAGGTTTAACAAGTATTACCTTATTTCCGCCTATTATTCCCTTACCTATAAGTCCCTTATGTTTCTGTTCGGTCATCGAAATATTAAATCTGCCGGCAAGCGCATCAATTATTCTGAATCCCATATTGTGTCTTGTCATCTCATATTTTTTATCAGGGTTACCAAGCCCGGCTATTACATACATATTTTTTTCCTCCAGATTTGTTAATAATATCATATTTTCTTTATTTTATCCATATCAAATTATTGACAGAACTTCTATTAAAATATATATTTAGATAAAAATACTTTAAAAGGAGTTGAATAACTTGGACCCCAGTGTGGCGATTCAGTTTATTGTGTTAATCGTACTTCTGTTACTCTCTGCTTTCTTTTCATCGGCGGAGACATCACTTGTTACGGTCAACCAGATCAGGATGCGTTCTCTTGCAGATGAAGGTAATAAAAAAGCAGCGAGAGTTCTTAAAATTACATCTAATTCATCTAAAATGCTTAGTGCAATTCTTATTGGCAATAACATAGTCAATATTTTTGCATCATCCCTTGCAACAACCATTACCTTACAGTTGTGGGGCAACAGATTCGTAAGTCTTACTACAGGTATTCTTACCTTACTGGTATTGATTTTTGGTGAAATAACACCGAAAACAATTGCTACTTCCCATGCGGAAAAGATTGCAATGACTTACTCAGGTGTCATAAGCCTTCTTATAAAGGTTCTTACCCCTGTTATTTTTATCATCAATAAATTAGCAAATGGTTTTCTTTTTATCTTAGGACTTGACCCGGGTAAAAAAGCTGCTTCAATTACAGAAGACGAGCTGAGAACCATTGTTGACGTAAGCCATGAAGAAGGTGTAATCGAAAAAGAAGAACGCCAGATGATTAAAAACGTGTTTGATTTCGGTGATTCCCAGGCTAAGGATGTTATGATTCCGCGTATTGATATGACATGTGTATCAATAGACAGCCGTTATGACGAGATAATTTCGGTATTCAGAAACGATAAATATACCCGTCTGCCTGTTTATGAAGACTCTGTTGACAATGTCATCGGTATTATTAATGTCAAGGACCTTTTGCTCTGTGAGGATAAGGCTTCATTCAATGTAAGAGATATTCTGCGCAAGCCGTATTACACATACGAGTTTAAAAAGACCTCTGAGCTTATGGAAGAACTTAAAAAGACCTCCAACAATTTTACCATAGTAATAGATGAATATGGTTCAACTGTTGGCATGATTACCCTTGAGGACCTGCTTGAGGAAATTGTTGGTGAAATCCGTGACGAATACGATGGTGACGAAGTCGATGACATTATTAAGGTAAATGATACTGAATATATTTTTTCAGGTACGGCAAGGCTTAACGATATTGAGGAATACATAGAGCTGCCTGACATTGAAACTGACCACGAATCGGATTATGATTCCATAAGCGGATTTATTATCGATTCCCTTAAGCGTCTGCCTGTGCTTGGTGATGAAGTTACCATCGGCAATCTCAGGTTTGTGGTGGAAGGTTGTACCAAAAACAGAATCACGAAGGTTCACGCATATATTTTAGATACTAAAAAAGAACCTGATGAAGAAAATACCGAAGAATAGGAGATATACTTTTATGAAGAAAATAATAAAAGAATTCAAGGAATTTATTTCAAAAGGCAACATATTTGATATGGCTATCGGTCTTATCGTAGGCAGTGCCTTTACAGCTATTGTAAATTCTCTTGTAGGAGACATCTTTTCTCCGCTTCTTACAATTGTAACATCTAAGGCTGACCTTACAGCTTTGGCATGGAACATTAATGGTGCCCAGATTAAATATGGAAGTTTCCTTCAGGCAATTATCACATTTTTATTAACCGCCATTGTTCTTTTCTTCCTTGTAAAAGGAATCAACAAATTACGTTCCCTCGGTCAGAAGAAAGGGGAAGAGAAAGAAGCAGCTCCGACAACAAAGATTTGCCCGTTCTGTCGTTCTGAAATTGATTTAGAGGCAACGAGATGTCCTCATTGTACATCCGAACTTGAGAAATAATAAAATAATTGCAAAAAACACGGGGATGCCGCCTCAACAATTTTCAATTGTTAAAGCGCATCCCCATTTTATTAACGTGGCGTAAAATTGCCTTTCATATGCTGATATATTACGTCTGCATCTTCTTTACTGCCTGCAGGTATTAAAACCATTGAAAGAAACCCATTGTCTGTGTCTTCATTTTCCCATATAGCAATCCATGACATCTTTTCCTTTGAATCATAATAAAAATCCATTTCATAATATCCATGTATAAGTTTCTGTGTTGTACTATCATAATATTCCGGTGTGAACTTTACATTGTGGATACCGGTTTTCTTATTAACAGTATAGTAACCTCCCGGAAATTCCTTAGTATTAAGCGGAATATCTGACACCCACAGTGTTCCTATAGATTTATGATTGCTTCCGTTCAAAAGCATATCAATCCTCCATGAACGTTCTCCTTTATATTCACCTGTTTTTACATCATATAAGTATCCGGTATTGCCATCATTAAAACGTGCATAATTAAAAATCGTATGATACCCGGATGATGATATGAAAACTTTTACGGTAACAATGATGCCGATTATAGCGGCAGCAAGGATACAAAGTATCGCAATATGCAGTTGGTTTTTCATGATATTTTACCTCCTCTGTGTACCTCTACAGCTTCCTCTGTATCTCTCCATCCTTCATATAGATGATTCTGTCCGTCTTTTCTGCCATATCTTTATCGTGGGTTACCATTACTATTGTCTGGTTATGGATTTTGTTGCCTTTAACAAGTGCGTCCATTACTATTTCACTGTTTACCGAATCAAGGTTACCCGTAGGTTCATCAGCAAGAATCACGGCAGGTCTTTGTAACAATGCCCTTGCAATTGCCACACGCTGTTTCTCACCACCTGACAATAATCCTGCCTTTCTGTATAAAAGCTTCTCTATATCAAGCTCTTTTATAAGCTCTTTCAGGTAATCTTCGTCCCATTTGGACTTATCAAATACAAACGGTAAAACAATATTGTCATATACATTCAAATCTTCTACAAGGTTGTAACTCTGGTATATTATGGCTATTTTGGTTCGTCTTAACTTACATTTTTCCTTCTCAGAAAGAGTGGACATATTCCTGTCCTCAAGGAAATATTCACCTGAATCGGCATTTTCCAGAGTCCCAAGAATATTTAAAAGCGTCGTCTTTCCACAGCCGGAAGGACCGAGTAGTGTGATGAACTCCTTGTCATGGATCACCAGATCAAGGTTTTCGAGAATGACTTCGCCGTCAAATGACTTTGAAATCCCCCGCAGTTCGATCAGTACAGTTCTGTTCATTCCGCATAAATACTCCTTTAGTGTAAAAAATTCGGAATGGCTTTCGCAAAAAAACGCCTTTTTTCGCGGTGTCAACCATACACAAGCGATATTGTAACAGATTGCCCGGACAAATGCAATAGTTTTCTCAAAAAAAATCAAAATAATTGGAATCTCGCGCAATCTGACGGAATAGACCGGGTTTTCCTCAAAATAAATATGGATATCCTCTAAAAATCTCCGAAAACCTCCGGAATCCTCTCTTTTCCTTTGCCAGATTGATTCCTGTGGAAAAGCAAATATGCACTTAAAAAACAAGAGGGTCAGGCGCGCCGCCCCGCCTGACCGATTAAGTACTCCCGCAAAGAAAAAACGCCGTATTCACGGCGTTTT
>ENA-OOSI01000373-OOSI01000373.1-human-gut-metagenome-genome-assembly--contig:-NODE-373-length-13682-cov-3.110296_pt1 | contig 13682 bp, 7 predicted proteins | sample MGYA00241171_ERZ501200 | MGnify/ENA primary metagenome ERZ501200 (study PRJEB25962, sample SAMEA2042554) | human gut metagenome | biome: human gut; feature: human-associated habitat; material: faeces...
GGCATCCGCTTCGTTCAGCGCGACTACCTGTACCAGAACCTCGGCAGCGACTCCTGGAACACCCGATACAACAACAACTTCATCAGCATCCCACTCCATGTGGGCTACTATCTCCTCCATAATCCTTACCACGAGAAGGGATTGTGGATCAAGCCGCAGGTAGGCATCTATTACGAGTACTTCACCTCCATGCATACCAAGGGTATGTATCCGATGAACATCATGGAGGGGTACAAGGGCGATGGTTCCTACATCCGCTATAACACCACCTACGATTTCAGGAAGAATGAAAACCATCTCCGCCGCAGTCTCTTTGGCGGCGAAGCTGGCATCAAGGTTGGTTATTCCTTCGGCAAGATAGATGCCAGCGTGGGCTATCAGTTCCAGTACGGCTTCTCGCATATCTACCAGGAGAAAGCCAGCACCAGCAAGACTGCCCGGCGCAACTCCAGCCTCATCACAGCCTCGGCTGCCTATAAGTTCTAGCCCATACGCCCTGTTAGAGCAAAAACACCTAGCCCCATACGCCCTGAAAGGGCAGAAGCTCCTAGCCCAGGGCAACACCCTGGGTATAATAGCAGACAGCAATACGCCCTGTAAGGGCAAAAGCTTTTAAAACATATAATTTATGAGAACCCCTATATATATAAAAGGTGGAATGCGATGCCTCTTCGCCTTCCTCCTGGCGACAACCACCACGGGGATGTCGCTTACCAGTTGTGTGGCAGACAATGATGCCAATGAGAAATCGATTTCCGATTATTCCGATACCGATGTCAAGTCGTATGGCGACCTGTTCCAGGTTTTCTGGAGCGTGATGAACCAGCGCTACTGCACCCTCAATGAGCAGTCTGCCGTATCTTCGCAGACCTGGGACCAGGTGTACAAGGAATACAAACCCAAGTTTGATGCCCTGAAGACCTTCCAGCATACCCCAGCTTTTACCCAGCAGGAGATTCAGGAAGACAACGCCAAGGCAAAGCAGTATTTCCAGGAAATCATCGACAAGATCATCGACCAGCATTTCTATATCAAGATTACCCTGCCCGTCTCCCACTCTTCTACGGAAACAGTGAGATTCAACAGCACGCTCCGCAACAAGACGGAGTATTTCCCGCTGAATGCCCACTGGAATTATACCCGCGACCAGCTCAACCTGGATGGCACAGCCTTCGGCGAGATTACCTCGGATGGTTTCTGCATCATGGGCGGTTACCTGAAGGAGCAGCCGGGCACCTATTACCTCGGCTTCAACAAGTTTGCCCTCTACGAAAACTGTTTCCACGAGTATCAGAAGTCCTATCTCCCTGGCAATGCCGCCAGCACCTATCATCTGGATGCTTCCAAGATTACAGACAAGGCGAAGGAACTGATTACAGATGCAGGAAAGCGAGAGAAGGCTGAGCAGCAGGCAGCGCAGTTGCTTGCCGACATGGATAACTATCTGGCTTCGGATGAGGCAGCCAAAGCCTGCGAGAAGATGGCGGCCTACAGCAACCAGGGAGATTATTCTGGTCTCTATGCTCTCGCTAGCCAGGCATACGAGGTGGCACCGGGACTGCTCAAACTGTTACCTATTACTGCTGATGCAAGCGGCATGGGCGAGCAGATCCGACAGAAGCTGCAGGGCGATGCCCGTTACCAGCAGATGCTTTCAGCCTCCGGTTTTGCCAACTGGTATTGTCAGGCTCTTGCCGATTACCTCTGGCATGAGCGGGAACTCTATGCTTACTGGAGCGACCTGAAGTTTACCTACAATCATCTCTGCGTAGAAGGTTACCGCCGTCTGTTCCTGGAGCCTCTGGTTAAGGGCGAGATCAAGAAGCTGATTCTCGACTTCCGTGGCAACGGAGGCGGAAGCGTGATAGACACCCGTCTGCTTACCGACTATCTCATCACCCAATCTGCCGTCTATGCCTACGTGCGCAAAAAAGAGGACAATAATCCATACAGTTATACGCCTTGGATTCCGCAGAAGATTATGGTAACGCCGAAGAGCCTGGGCAGAAACATCCCTACCGCCATCCTGCTCGACAACTACAGTGCGAGCATGTCGGAGGTGACAACCCTCATCCTGAAAAGTCAGGGCGACCACGTGAAGACGATAGGCAGAAACAGTTACGGAGCGCAGGCGATGCTCACTTCCGACAACGAAGCCAGCAATGGAGGATGGATAGGAAATGTAACAAGCTATCTCTACTTCTACATGCCGTTCTCGCTTACCAAGGATGCACAGGGCAACCTGCTGGAAAGTGTGGGAATCACCCCCGATTATCTGCTCGACGAGATGACCGGAGAGGAAAAGGAGAAGCTCTACCAGAACAATCCATCCGCTGTGGATAGAGGTCTGAAGAAGGCGATGGAAGTTCTGAAATAGCCCCCCAAAAAGCCGGATTTCCCCGTCTTCCGATTCTCAAATCACAAAAAACATTCATCAAAATACAATATTTCATAAGCGAAGGTGTGCAAGTTACACTTTCGCTTTTATTTTTCTAAATACCAAGCACTTAGCTCCCCCCCCCCGAAATTGTGCTCCCACACATTTTGCACAATAATGCAAACGTTTGCATTTCATTTCCCTTGATTTCCATCAATTTTTTGAAGCATCTTTGAGAAAATCTTCCTACATTTGCAACCGAAAAGGAAACCCAACGGCATTCTATCGTGCTGCAAGGCTTATCCTATACAACTAAGTAAATGACGATAAATAAGAATAATCAACTAGCATTATCCTTAAGAAAGAAAATCAACAGAGTAAAATTATGATGATGAAGCAGAGATCGTTCAAACGAACACCGATGTTGTTACTGCTGATTCTCTCAACAGTAATAACCCGAGCGCAAGAGGTAGCACTGAAGACCAACCTGCTTGGTCTGGCAACCACCTCGCTCAATGCTGGTCTAGAAATAGGCACGGGCAGGAAAAGCACTTTTCAGCTTTTCGGCGCCCTGAATCCCTGGAAGTTTTCAGGCGACAAGAAATTGCGCTACTGGAACGTAATGCCAGAGTACCGCTGGTACACCTGCCAGAAATTTGGAGGCCACTTTTTCGGCATCCATGCCCTAGGAGGTGAATACAACATAAAAAATGTGGACCTGCCTTTCGGCATCTTGCCAAAGACAGAGAAAGGAAGACATTACGAAGGCTGGTATGTCGGTGGTGGCCTCACCTACGGATACCAATGGCTGCTGTCTGAGCATCTCAATCTCGAAGGATCCATCGGATTAGGATACATCTACAGCCCATACAAGCTTTACGGAAGATGTGACAAATGTCTTAACAAGGACCACCGCAACTATGTAGGTCCTACTAAAGCTGCCCTCTCCCTGATATACGCATTCTAGGAACGATATCACCGAGATAGCAAAAACCAAAATCAAACCCTCTTTTACAAGATGAAGAATATGAAGAAAATGAAGCTTTATGCGGTCATTTCGCCCCTTTGCATTCTGTTTGCACAGAGCGCACTGACTGTCCAAGCCCAGAAGATAGATGATTCGCAGCTACGGTTGGCTGGAGGCAAGATTCTGATAGACAGCGTCTTGACACAGAAGAAGAGCGACAGTCTCAAGGTTGCTTTCCGCCTCCATCTCGATAGTCTGCAGCTCAAATCAGAGCAACAGCTGGTTTTCACTCCGATTATCGCCGGAGAAGATACCATCGCCCTGAATCCCATTGTCATCAATGGCAAAAACCAGAACATCAGATACCTGCGCAAAAGCAGCAAACTGAAGAACAGTCAGGCTGTGGTAGTGAGACGCAGGAATGATACCGAGCAGCAGGTGCTCTTCTCGCAGACCCTTCCCTACAGGAAGTGGATGAAGGCTTTCAACCTCTCCATGACGGAAGACCTCTGCGGATGCGGCAACCTGATGGATCAGGATACCACCCAGATGGCGGTCATCAACCCAATACCTAAGATTGGTCGCGACCATTACGTGAAGCCAAAGGCTGAAGCCATCAAGGTGAGAGCCGAAAAGGGTGAAGCTTACCTGAGCTTCAAGCTCAACAAGAGCGATATCCTTGCCGATTTCCGTGAGAATGCAACTGAGCTGAGAAAGATTACATCCACCATCGACCTCGTGAAGAACGACAAGGATGTGAGCATCACCAATATCGATATTCATGGCTATGCGTCGCCGGATGGTCCTTACGACAACAATGTGCGACTCGCCAACAATCGTGCGGCTGCCCTGCGCAATTATGTATGCAATCTCTACACCATCGATAAAAAGCTCTTCACCTATCACGCCACCCCAGAAGACTGGGAAGGATTCAAGAAGAAGGTGGGAGCAAGCAACTTAGCCGATAAGTCAGCCATTCTTGCCGTTGCCAACTCATCCTTGGCACCCGATGCAAAGGACCAGAAAATCAAGAAGCTTTATCCGGCTAGCTATCGCTACATCATGAGTGAGATTTATCCTCGTTTGCGCCACAGCGACTATACGGTAACCTATACCGTTCGTCCTTTCGACATTGAGGAGGCAAAGGTAATCCTGAAGACCAAGCCTCAGCAGTTGTCATTACAGGAGATGTATCTGGTGGCACAGACCTATGAACCTGGTTCTCCTGAGTTCAACGAGGTATTTGATATTGCCGTCCGTCTCTTCCCTGATGATGAGACCGCCAATCTCAATGCCGCCTGCACAGATTTGCAGAAGGGCGACCTCGTAACTGCCGAAAAGCATCTTGCCAAGGCAGGAAACTCGAAGGAAGCTGAACGCATCAGAAAGATCTACGGGGAAATGAAGGCGGAACAATAAAAGATATAACTAACATTAAAATCATATAGATTATGAGAATTAAACATTTCTTCGGATTGGCAGTTTTGGCTGCTATGACTGCCAGCTGCTCTAGCAACAACGAGTTAGTAAATGGTAGTAATGGTTCAGGTGAGAATGAATCAGGTGTAAGCTATGCATCTTTCTCTATCAACTTGCCTACAACAAGTGGAACACGTGCAGATGGTACACCATCAGGTTCACCATCATTTGATAATGGTGACAAGAATGAGTATGCTGTTAAGGACGCAACTCTTCTTCTCTTCAAGAAAGATGCTACGGGTAAATTTATATTCCAGGAACATGTAGACCTCGGTAATATGGAGCCTTGGACATCAAGCGAGACAGGTGGTATTACCACAACAGCCAAGTTGACAGCTAAAATTACAAAGGCTGAAGTTGGCGCAAATAAGGGTTATTATGCTCTTATTGTTCTTAACAACAATTCTGAAACGGCTCCGAAAATCACTTATCCTACTGCAGGCCAAACATATGCAGAATGGAGTAAGGATGCTGGTAAAGCAACAACTGCTAACTACTTGAAGTATGACAACGGTTTCTTTATGGCTAATGCTCCTAAGTATGTTGCCAATGGTACTCCTGAAACTCTTGTTGAAATCAAGAATATCTATGCTTCTAAGCAGGAGGCTGAGAACTCTACAGCTACTACAGTATATGTAGAGCGTGGTCTTGCTAAGGTTTCTCTTGCTTCTACTTCTACTGAGCACGTTGATATTGCAGATGGCAACTATGCTGGTGACCATGTTGACATTACTGGTTGGACTCTTGACGTTACCAATACCAAGACATACCCTGTACATGTAACAGAAGGATTGTGGGAAGATATTTGGAAGACAACTGTTACTCCTGCTGCTGCCAATGCAAAAATGGATCGTTTCTATGATACAAAGCTTACAGAATTCCCACGCGTATATTGGGGAGCAGATCCTAACTACAGCACAGATTTCGCTTCTGTAGCTGATTGCGAGGGTGAGTTTACAATGGCAACAAAGGCTAACTTCAAGACTGGTGAAGACGCAAAGAAGGCTCAGTACTGTCTTGAGAATACCTTCGACATTGATCACATGGTGCAGGGTCAGACAACACGAGTTTTGTTCTCTGCCACGTACACACCTAATGGTTTTAATGCTGGAGATACTTTCTACAAGATGGGTAACAGCTCTCAGTTGTGGAATGCTACTAAGGTAGAGGCTCAGATTCAGGCTAAGGCTATGGAGGTTCTTGGAGAGACTGATAAAACAAAGGTTACTGTAACACTTGCCGCTCCTACAAACAACTTGACAAAAGCAGGAGTTCATTTGGTTGCCGCTGCTAATGTTACTCATGTTGGAGGAGATGCTCTTACTACTGACGAGGTTGATAAGATCAATGCAAAGCTCGGCTTCAAGGCTACTGCAACTGGAGATGCAGCAGTTGGCTTGTCTACTTTCGAGAGTGGCGTTTCTTACTATGTCGCACGTGTAAAGCACTTCAACGAGCTTACTCCTTGGAATGCTGGTGATAAGACATACGACAGTAACAATGCCAACTGGCTTGGTCGTTACGGTGTGCTCCGCAACAACTGGTACGAGCTTTCTGTAAGTAGCGTTAGTGGTCCTGGTTATCCTGACGTTCCTAAGGTTAATCCTACAGCTCCCGACGATGAGAACGATCAGTACATCAACGTTGAGGTTAAGATCCTCTCTTGGGCTAAGCGTTCACAGAGCGTTGATTTGTAATCGAGTAATAACAACGAAAGGCGGAGCTTAGGCTCCCGCCTTCGTTAAAACATACGAGTTGTGTTTTCAGCTTCACCATAGTGGAAGCTAGAAACACAACCTGATATTCTGAAACATTATATTGATAATAACCAAAAAGCATCATGGCAAACAATAAGTTACATAGTTGGATCAAGAATATACGCATGGAATGGGGATTCGACAGCTTGGCTGCTATCAGCCGCACGACAGCATTCAGCAGCATCGTCGCTCTCGGCAGCATGCTCAGCAGCTGCAACGACTTGATGCACGACGACCTCCCTCCTTGCGATATGGGAGTTGACTTGCAGTTCAAGTACGACTACAACGTCCAGCGCGCTGATATGTTCAACGATCATGTAGGCGGTGTCTGCGTGTTCGTCTTCGATGAGCAGGGCAACCTAGTGGCTCGCCAGGATGCTGCCAACGAGGGAAAATCCCAACCCCTCAAAGACCCTAACTATGCCATGCGCATAGACTTGCAACCTGGCAAATACCGCTTCGCCACCTTCGCCTTCCAGAAGAAATACGAAGAGGCACTGTCACAAGCTGGTGCCAAATTCCACATCGAAGCTCCAGCAGCAGGAGAAAGCATCGAAAAACTCCGTACCCGACTCGACAGAAATGCCGGAAAGGTAGAAAACCAGGCACTTCCGCTTGATACCCTCTGGCAGGGATTGAGCAACGAAACAGTAGAGGTGAAGGATCTTCAGATTACCCACCATACCATCAGTCTCATCAGAGACACCAAGCAGCTCACCATCAGTCTGCATCAGCTGGACAAACCAGCCGACATCCACGCCGAAGACTTCAGTTATCAGATAACTGATGCCAATGGCTACATCAATTACGACAATTCTCTCCTCCCAGACGAGGAGTTGACATACACCCCATACAAGACCTGGACCACCGAGTTCACCACTCCGGAGGGTACCGTACAGGAGCGTACCGCTCACGCCGCCCTGATGTTCTCCCGCCTCGTATTGCATCCAGCAACCGAGAACGACAAGAATGCGATACTGAGCATCTGGAACAAGAAGACGGGCGAAGAAGTGGTCCGCATCAACCTAGCCGATTTTCTGGCACAGGGCCGTGGAGCATTCGAAGCAATGAACTATTCGGCACAGGAGTTCCTGGACAGAGAATACGACTATAAGCTGGACTTTTTCCTGAAAGGCGACAAGTGGCAATACGTTAAGTTGGGCATCTCCATCCTCGATTGGAGCAAGCGCATACAGCGAGCCGACTTATAATCTGATTCCACTTTGTCGAAATTAAACTATTGATATTAGTAAAGTAAAAGACAAAGTTATCATGAGAAGATTTCATATCTATATAGGTTTCATAGTTTGGTTGCTGACTAGTTTATTTGCAGTTAGTTGTAATGACGAGTTGGAGGGTAACGGATATACCCCCAACTCGTCAAGCAACCTACACGTGCTGGTACCAACCGTGCTCAGTGCGAACGGCACCCGTACCGACGATGCTTCCGGCCTTCCTACCTATAATGCTACGGTAGATGAATGCCAGATCAACGACCTGACCCTCTATGGTTTCCCTACCGGAAAAGAAAGCAAGCTCCTGGTAGAGACGCTCCCTGCCCCACTGGCTACAATGATGGTAGAGCAGCATGTAGCTAACTATCAGCTCAATATCGAGCCGGGCACTTACCATATCTATGTGGTTGCCAACATGAACAAGGTGTTGAGTGGTAAGACTTTCAAAACAGAAGATGAACTCAAAAATAAAGTACTGAGTTATGGCGTTGGAACAGAACCGGGAATGCCGGTTTCTACAAACATCCCGATGATTTACGAACCAAAGGATGTAAACGGTAATATCATCGATACAAAAATAGAAAAAGGTGGTAAGAAATATACCGAGGTAGCAGCTAACCTGAAGTTTACATGCGTAAAGGTTAAGCTGAATCTTATCTTCGATCCTACTGCTGAAGGTTCTGCATTCAATGGTAATAGCTATATCATCAAGGATATTCTGGCTCAAAAGCTTTCTCCTAGCACCACGCTGAGTTGGGATGGAGCATTTAGCAAGCCAGCCTCTAGTGTTAGTCAAGATTATGCCAATGGTTTTGAAAATAAAGTTTATGCTACTTCTTCTGAGGCAAGCAATAAGGGTAGTTATTATAAGGCGGGAGACTGGACAGAGGATGCTGCTAATGCCAATGTGAATAATAAGGACATCATCACCCTTGTTCAGGGTGCTACTCCTAAAGCTGCTCCACAGAATGCCGCCGATAAGTGGCTTTTTCAAGGCACTTACTATCTGCCTGAGCGTTATATCGCCGATGCCTCTCAGCAGTCTACCCTCAAAGTTAATGGCTCTGTGAATGGTAACATTGAGAACTACTATAAGATTAAGCTGGGACATCGTCAGGACGAGAGTTCAACTTCAGAAGTCCCAACTTTCCCTCGTGGCACCTATTATGAGATTATCGGCAAGATCAAGAGTCTGGGAAACATGACTCTCAACTGTAATGTGAGCGTAGAGGACTGGACTCCTGTAACGATAGATGCAGACTTCAGCCATACCACACTGTGGGTAAACAAGACAAGCGCTCAAATAACCTCCATAGAGGAAGACTCTATTTCCTACAAGTCAAATTGGGTGAATGTGGAGTTTGGTTGCGATGCGATTGTTGATGGTAAGCCCCTCGTCGTTGTAGATAAAAGAGATGAGGTCAATCATATTATCACCTTTAGGATTAATCCCGAGATTCCCATGAGTGCTTATGGAGATGGGGAAGGTAAATTTCCTCCGAAAGGAAAGACCAAGATATGGCTGAAGGCTAACAACCTGAAGAAATATCTGGATGTAGACTACAATGTAGAACCTCTGTTTGAGGTTGATCCATTGGAGGTAATCATCTATTATGAGGCAAGTGCAAAAACCAACACAAAGGTATTCACTTGGGTTACAAACTTGGGAGGTATCGTGCTTCCTAACGAGCTGACTTCCACCATTGGTAGCTCAACTATCAAAATATCGAAGCCATCCGATGAAAACGATCCCAAGGGAACATTCCAGGTGGAGGCTACAACCGACCCTGGAACAACTACAGTGCATACATTCCGAGTACACTCGAAAGACTTGTATAATAGCAACAATAAGTACAGAGACATTAAGGTGACAGTAAGACCTCCGGTTGACAATTACCGTATCTATTTCCGTGCCATTAATGACAGGTCGTCAAATAAAGACAAGTTTAATACTAACCAATTCCAAGGTATTTTGGAAGAATACTATGGAACTGGTGATAACAATAACAACTGGAACGATTCTTGGAGAGGAGAAGGTTGGGACAATAAGATACAAACAAGTAGACATAATGTATATATTTATTCTCAAAAGGGTGAAACGACAGGAACAGCAATACCTAAAGAAGATGTGTGGTACTTTAATAATAGATATAAAGATCTAAACGGTATGACTGGGGACACGAATAATCCAGGATGGTACTACAAGGACATGGATTTTAATGCTAAAGGATATAGAAGGGATAAAGGCGACGGTCAAGAAACTACACCGATCAAGCCTGGCGAGACATTGATGATATTCTACAGCTTCAACAACGATGGTGCGGACCTTCACCGCTGCCCTCAGCACATGGCGCCTGGTATCCCCCTTTTTAACTATGAGGATAGAGAAGGTTGGATACTTTACGACCCGACAACAGACCCCTATTATCGTATTTTCGATGAGAAGCCGATAGTTAAGGATATCAATTATGTTGTCTATACCAAGAAAGAAGTATTAGGCTGGGCGTTTAAGTTCGGTGTCGCAACAGACAATCCGACATCCTCAGGAGATAATAAACAATATGAACATTGGGACAACACTTGGGATGGTCACAGTGCCAAGAGTTTTAAAAGCGTACAAGAAGGAGGCTGGTGGAAGACAACGATAAGGTTAAAAGCGGTTGACGGCTATCATGAGAAGGGTATAGTCCTTCAGTTTGAAAAGGATGTCTATGATGAGAAATATACCCTTTTCGGAGGTAGAAGTTATGAGAAGTATAACGATACAGGATATTATGACAATGATAGCTGGAATCCTGGTAAACCATCAGGTGTATAAACAAGTAAAGTAAGTAAGGAAATGAAAAAGATAATATCTCTTTTAGTGGCACTGCTGACATTGGCAGCATGTAGCGACACTTTGAACGAAGGTTCCAACCCAAGCAACAAGAATGGGGTGGAAGATGGGGGCATCACGCTCACCATCACACTTCCCGACTTTTCAAAAGAGGAACTGACAAGGGCTGGCGATACGGGATTGAAGAGTCTGAACGTAGTGGCTTACGATGATAAAGGAGTGTTCCTGTCGAACCAAAGCGTTTCCGCTTACGAACTTGTGTCGGGCACCGACAACACTTACGAAGTGAAAGTGCCTGTCACGGCCAAGGCTACAATGATTCATCTGGTTGCCAATGCCGGTGATTTGTCAGATACTCAATGTCAGAGTGGTTTGGACAAGGCTGCCATTTCGGGAACAATCAACACAGAGAATCCTGTCTGCTGGGGAATGATCAGCGTGTCAAACTTGATGAAGGCAAATCCGGAAATCAGTCTGCTGCGCCAGTTTGCCAAGGTAAACGTCAAGTATGAGAAGACTACATCCAGTGATTTTAACGACGACAATACGTTTGAATTGGAAAGCTTCCAGTTGTATGGTGCTGCAGACAAGGGAACCATAGCTCCCAAGGATTTTGACTATAATGCAGCAGCAGTCAATGTGCCAGATGATGCAAGCAAAGCTAATAGCGGATGGCAGACAGGCGAAACACCTTTCTATGAGACTGCCGCCGGTCAAGCCTATCTCATCGTGAAGGGTAAATATAATCGTGTGGAGTCTTTCTATAAAGTATCCTTCCTTACCGACAACGACATGACAAAACCGATGGCACTGCTGCGCAACCATGCTTATACGGTGACTATCAAGCACGTCAATACCTACGGATGGCCCACAGTGGATGGGGCTATTGCAGACCCATATCCCGAGAACCGAATGAAGGTGGACGTGAAAGATGATAATCCTTTGGTTAACGATATGATAGCCTGCAAGGACTACCATCTGGGAGTAAGCGACCAAGTAAGCGGCGCATGGGATGATGAGAATATTATCGCCACTGTCGTTACAACTATCCAAAACGGCGAGACGCCGACTTGCTCTACGTCCGATGGCTGGATAAAAGAAGATGTTACGACGATCACGAAGATTGGCACTGTGCCGGATACTGACGGTTCAAACTCTACTACAGGTACGAAATATAAGATTTCGATTGCGGTAGAAAAAAATGAATACTCTGAGGTACCACGCACAGGAAAGGTAATCGTGAAGTCGGGCGACTTGACCCGCACCATAACCGTGACCCAGAAAGGTAAGGACTTCAAGCGTTTTGACAGAATCGTAAAGCTTGTGACATCAAGCAATGTGGGCACATCGAAAGAATATAATGACTATTTCAACAAATTCCTGCCAGGTACTCAAGGTATCAGCCCGAAGGATATGCAGAACGATATTGTCAGAAACGATGGTCTGCACTTCGGGGTGGGAACTAACGAGTTCAGTTATTTGATTCCAAAGAAAACGGGTGATGTTGTGACTTTTGGCGCAAACAGCAACTTGTTTAAGGTAACGGATAATAGTGACGGCAACTGGAAAGTGACGCTGAACAGCGGTGCTGACAACTATGACATCTGGATCGGCGACTTCACCATCACCTATAAGGAGAATGGACACGACATTGCTATCACGTATCCCGTTTATCATTGTGGACTCTTCCACAAGATAGATGACAGCAACCAGCAACCGCCTGTTGATCAATCTCCTGTCAGCGGCCGTTTCTACTACGGTGTAGTGAAGGTGAAAGGAAATAGTAAAACATACGTCATGCTCGACCGCAACCTCGGAGCCTCCAGCGACAGATGCTATGCTCCGGGCACCAAGGCGTTGGAAGCTAACAAGGGTGCTATTGGCGGATACTTCCATATTGCTAAAGCGAAACAGGATCAGGCAAATGCAGGTAATCTTATCGGCAATCTGCCTCAAGGTTTCACTATTCCCGAGAATAGTGTGTTCCAAGACATCATAGACGGCGGTAATCTGAAAGAGGAGACCCGCTACACCTTGTCGGGCGAGGCGTACAACAGTGTTGAGATAACAACAGACAATTCGGAGCTGCCCGTAATCTATTTGCCAGCCACAGGATATGTGGAGGGTGAGGCTTTCAGAAATGTCACCCATGTCAGCCTATGGACCCGCACGCTACTCTCAGGAAATCAGGGTTTCGACACCACCAGTCCTGAGTATGGCTTCTGGTATCGCTATTTAGATGTGTATGGTAAGATTTGCACCATGTCGAATCTCCGCTTCGTCAGCGGTAATGCAGGTAAAAACACCGGGACTTACAGGGCCATGCCAATCCGCCTGGTACATGTTCTGCAATAAACATAAGATAAGTGATAAATACAATAACATCTTTTACTTATATATAAATATAGTTTTAAAACAGCTGTTTTACAAAGAAGGGCTGGGCTTTCGGGAGAAAGTCCAGCCCTTCGTTTTGTCAGGATACTCCTGACAAGAAGTCAAGACGTCACTGAGAGGTCGTCATGATAGTACTGACGGGTGGTAAAGACGCTTCCAGCGCTTATTGCCTCACTACGGCATTATATTGCCCTTTACCCGGGCAATATCTTGCCATCGCCAGGCACAAAACGATACGTCGGGAGAGAAAATCCCCACTCTCTTTTTTACTCTTCACTCGTTACTCGGACAATTATTATATTTATCAAATCAAACGTATTTTGATTTAGCATAAATTATAAGGTTGGTGGGCCGTTTTTTTATTCATATATGTTTCCTGAAGATTATTGATACGGGATTATTGTTCCTGCCTGCCGCAATATGAAAATTAAATTCTTTTTTATATGCTAATATCAATTTATTTACATGGATTTTTTACTGGATTTTATCTTTAATATAGATCGACATTTGATTGAAATAGTCCAAACATACCATGCATGGACGTATATTATATTATTTTTAATTATTTTCTGTGAAACAGGTTTGGTCGTTACGCCATTCCTTCCCGGCGATTCATTACTGTTTGTTTCAGGTGCTA
>ENA-OOSI01000387-OOSI01000387.1-human-gut-metagenome-genome-assembly--contig:-NODE-387-length-13448-cov-1.968192_pt1 | contig 13448 bp, 9 predicted proteins | sample MGYA00241171_ERZ501200 | MGnify/ENA primary metagenome ERZ501200 (study PRJEB25962, sample SAMEA2042554) | human gut metagenome | biome: human gut; feature: human-associated habitat; material: faeces...
AAGTATCATAAGCATAAATATGCGGTTTTCGGCGGGATTGCTGCCGGGCTCCAACAGGTTCACGCCCGTGTCCGTCATTATCGACCAGTTGTTGTGTTTGCCGCTGCCGTTGACGCCGTTGAAAGGCTTTTCGTGCAGAAGACACGCAAGGTCGTGCTTTTCCGCAACCTTTTTCATCGTTTCCATGATAAGCTGGTTCTGGTCGGTCGCGATGTTTGCGGACGTGAAAATCGGCGCAAGCTCGTGCTGAGCGGGCGCGACTTCGTTATGTTCCGTCTTTGCGGCGATGCCGAGTTTCCAGAGTTCGCGATTCAGATCTTCCATAAAAAAGGCGACGCGGTCACGGATTGTCGCGTAATACTGGTCGGACTTTTCCTGTCCTTTTGCGGGGGGCGCGCCGAACAAAGTACGTCCCGCGTACTTCAAGTCTTCGCGCTGCATATAGTGGTTTTTGTCAATCAAAAAATATTCCTGCTCGCCGCCGACGACGGGAGTAACTTTTTTGGTTTCGTTGTCGCCGAGAATCCTTAAAAGCCTTAAAACCTCGCGGTTTAAAACGTTCATACTGCGAAGGAGCGGGGTTTTTTTGTCAAGTGCCTCGCCGGTGTAGGCGCAAAACGCCGTCGGTATGCACAGTACGCCCGCGCCGCCCTTTGAACGCTTGATAAACGCCGGGGAACTGCAATCCCATACGGTGTAGCCGCGCGCCTCGAAAGTCGCGCGAAGTCCGCCGGACGGGAACGACGACGCGTCGGGTTCGCCTTTGATAAGTTCCTTGCCCGAAAACTCCATGATGACTCTGCCGTCGGGCGACGGGGCGATAAATCCGTCGTGTTTTTCGGCGGTAACGCCGGTAAGCGGCTGAAACCAGTGCGTGAAATGCGTCGCGCCTTTTTCGACTGCCCAGTCTTTCATGGCGACAGCGACCGCGTTTGCGACGTCGAAGGAGAGGTTTTCGCCTTCGTCGATAGTTTTTTTGAGGGCGGCGTAAACGTCGTCGGACAGAGTTTCCTTCATCACCTTGTCGTCGAATACAAGGCTTGCGAATTCATTCGTAACGGTATTCATATACTATACTCCTTAAAAAAAAGACAGCGACGCCCGCGTTGGACGTCGTTGCCCGAAAAATCAAAAAAAAGAGCGTCGAACGGTTGCAAAAACCGTAAGACGCCGTTGCCTTTATATTGCAGGATTATAAGACCGCAAATTTTTTTTGTCAAGTGATTTTTTTATTGATTTTCCGCTTTTATTTTTATTGACAAATAAATATTTCGGGTGCTATAATTCAAAATCGTTGAGCAAAGACGTTCATTCACAAGGGGAAAAACCCATGTCGAATGGACGCTTTTTTTATTGAAAAAGCATTTTCGCGGTTAAGCGAAAATAAAAGTTTTACCCGCGGGTAACGTATGGAGACAAAAGGCGAGAAACAATGTTCTTCGGAACGAGTATACAAAGTTGCACTCGTATCGTCGTCGGAAAAGTTTAACGGCGCGATGTTACCGCTTCTCCCGAAAAATCGTTTCAGCCCAATAAGCGTTTATCGCGACGCCAAAAGCGCGCGGCGGGTGATTTCCAAAGAAAAACCTGATATCGTGATTATCAACACGCCGCTTCCCGACGACTTCGGCACAAGCCTTGCGCTGGACGTTTCGGAAACGGACGGCGTTTGCGTATTATTGTTTACCCGCGCGGAGAATTTTTCGGAATTATCGTCCGTTCTTGCGCCGCACGGGGTGTTGACGTTGCCGAAGCCCACGTCGCCCGAACTCACCGAAGAAGTCGTCGAACTTATGTGCGCCACGCGGGAACGGCTTCGTCGGATTGAAATCAAGAAATCATTTGCCGAGGAAAGAATGGCAGATATCCGCGTCGTGAACAAGGCGAAATGGTTTTTGATCGAACAGCTTAAAATGACCGAACAAGAAGCGCACCGCTATATCGAAAAACAGGCAATGGACAGGTGCGTCACGAAACGCGTTATTGCGGAAAATATTTTATCTACCTATAAATAAAAAGCGGAGGAATGATTTTATGACAAAGTACATTTTTGTAACCGGGGGCGTCGTATCGGGGCTCGGCAAGGGCATCACGGCAGCGTCGCTCGGCAGACTTTTGAAGGCAAGAGGACTCAAAGTCATCGCGCAGAAACTCGACCCGTATATCAACGTCGATCCCGGCACGATGAGCCCGTATCAGCACGGCGAAGTTTACGTCACCGAAGACGGCTGCGAAACCGACCTCGACCTTGGCCACTATGAAAGATTTATCGACGAAGACCTGAACCGGTTTTCAAATTTGACATCCGGCAAGGTGTACTGGAATGTATTGAACAAAGAACGCCGTGGGGAATATCTCGGGGAAACCGTCCAAGTGATTCCACACATCACGAATGAAATCAAATCGTTTATTTACAATGTCGGGCGTGCGTCCGGGGCGGATATTGTCATAACCGAGGTCGGAGGAACAACGGGAGATATTGAAAGCCAGCCTTTCCTTGAGTCAATCCGTCAGTTCCAGCATGATGTAGGCAAGGAAAATGCAATACTAATCCATGTAACACTTATTCCTTTCCTTAAGGCCTCAGGCGAAATCAAAACAAAGCCTACACAGGCAAGTGTTAAGGAACTTCAGGGAATGGGCATACAGCCTGATATCATCGTATGCAGAACAGAAGTCCCTCTTGACAATAATATCAAAGATAAGATTTCTCTTTTCTGCAACCTCCCAAGCTCACACGTTCTTCAGAACCTTGATGTGGACATCCTTTATGAAGCTCCGCTTGCCATGGAAAAAGAACATCTTGCCGAGGTTGTATGTGAATGTCTTCACCTTGATTGCCCTAAGCCTGACCTTGAAGAGTGGGAAAATATGTGCCACGCATGGAAAAATCCTACCAAAAAAGTCAAGGTTGCCCTTGTCGGCAAATACATCTCCCTTCATGATGCTTATATAAGTGTTGTTGAAGCTTTGAAGCATGGCGGTGTGGCCAACTCAGCCGATGTAGAAATTAAGTGGGTTGATTCTGAGACAGTTACTAATGACAATGCTGCCGAAATTTTATCGGATGTAAGCGGGATCCTTGTTCCCGGAGGTTTCGGTGACAGAGGAATTGAGGGTAAAATATCTGCCATAAAATATGCAAGAGAAAATAAAATACCTTTCCTCGGACTCTGCCTCGGTATGCAGTTGTCAATCGTTGAATTCGCCCGTAATGTTATCGGATATAATGATGCACACAGCGTAGAGCTCAACCCTGATACACGCCATCCTGTTATACACCTTATGCCTGACCAGGAAGGTATAAATGATATCGGCGGCACTTTAAGACTGGGTTCATATCCTTGTGTACTTGATGAAAATTCCCTTGCTTACCGTCTTTACGGCACAAAAGAAATTGCAGAACGTCACCGTCACCGTTATGAAGTCAACAACGATTACAGAAATGTTCTTACAGAAAACGGTATGGTATTGTCCGGCATTTCTCCTGACGGAAGAATTGTTGAAATGATAGAATTAAAAGATCATCCTTGGTTTGTTGCTACCCAGGCACATCCTGAACTTAAATCAAGGCCAAACAGACCACATCCTCTGTTCAAGGGATTTATTGAAGCTGCTTTAAATTACAGCAAATAATTAAAAAACCATTGGTACATATCCTGTACCAATGGTTTTTTTAAAATTTTATTTTTAATTTATCTGCAAATTTTGCCATTCGTCCACCCATTGGGAATTCCTTGAGTTCTTCCCTTGTCACACCTTTAAGAACAAACAGCATTATAAAATATACAAGACATGCATTTACAATACATATAATCGTTATCAGAGCATTGGTAACGTAATTCACAGGAAGCACTTTAACCATAAGCCTGCTTAGACAGAATGTTTCAATCCACATTACTGATGAAGCCAGAAGCGGAATTATAAACGTTGTTTTAACCTCCTGCCTGTAGTTGGCATATCTTGCAACCGATGCCCAGTTGAGCGCACAGACAATCAGCGGATATATTATATTGCCTATTACAAGGGCATGTGCTCCGAGTTTTGTAAATTTAAGAAGTATAACCATTAACGGAATGTGTATGAGAAGTGATATTGCCGCATGTCTCACCGGAAGTCTCATCCTGTCCATTCCCTGTAACGCCGCATTGGTTACCGTAGACAATGCATAAAACAATACCGCAACCGAACCATACATTAACATCCTGCCTGATATAACCGTATCCGTTGTAGGAAACAGAAGTTTCATAATCATTCCTGAAAGTGCTGAAATTCCGAATGCACAAGGGAAAGCTATTATCATATTAAACTTAACGGATGTCTTAAGCCTTGCCCTGAACTCTACAAAGTTCTTAAGTGTATACAACGAAACCAATGAAGGAATCATTGATGAAGCAAGAGCTGAAGATATAGCGTTAGGAACATTTACCATAAGTCTGTACTTGGAGCTGTATATACCGTAAAGTGCTGTCGAATCACTGCCCTTATACAGATTGCCGAACATAAAACCGTCAACTACGCCTATGGACTGGTATACCGTCTGGCTGAGTATTACGGGAACTATGGTAGCAACAATAAGTTTAAGCACTTCCTCATTGGAAACCGTTACACCCACTTTATCATGGCTCAGGTGCTTTTTCATTCTTGGTTTATATATAACGAACAGGAATATAAGGAACATAAGGCTTGATAACGCGCCAAATAATGTTCCTATTGTACCGCCTGCTGCACCATATCTTGCTTTATCAAATTCATTTGCTGCAAATCTGACAAGTATTACTGCTGCCACAATGCTTACAATGGCATTGATAATCTGCTCTGCAAGTTGTGAAACTGCAGTAGGCATCATTGTATTCCTGCTCTGAAAAAATCCTCTTATCGTTCCCGCTAACGCTACGACAAAAACAGTAGGTGCAAGAACTTTTAAAGGCAGTGCCAGTCCTTCATGGCCCGACAGTCTTTCTATGGTTCCTGCTCCGAAGAAAAGAATAAGAGCCATTACCATACCTGACACAGCAGCAAAAATATATGCAAATTTATAAATTTTATCTGCGTTTTTGTACTCTTTTTTCGCAAAACGGGCAGACAGCAATTTAGAAACGGCTAATGGCATACTGTAAGATGAAAGAATAAGTGCAATCGAATATATTTCAAATGCGAAACTGTATAATCCATTTCCTTTATCACCTATAACAGCTGCCATCGGACTTCTGTAAAGCATGCCAATAATTCTGGATATTACAGAAGCCGCTGCAAGAATTGTGCCCTGTTTAATTATGTGCTTTCCTGATGTCTTGTCGTCCAATTTTTTCTCCTAACGTTACAAATATATTTATCAGATTTTTTCTTTGCTTTTCGCTAATTCAAATTCTTTCACTATATCTTCTGAAGGTTTCTTTGTAAGAAGACTTACAACAATAATAAGTATGGAAGACACTATAAATGCCGGAAGGAGTTCATAAATCGCAAACACTCCTCCGAAACCTGCTATTACATACTTCCAGATAAATACCATGGCACCACCTGAAACCATACCTGCAAGAGCACCCCACAATGTTGTTCTCTTCCAGAATAAAGAAAACAGTACAACAGGTCCGAACGCAGCACCAAAGCCTGCCCATGCAAAGCTGACTATCTCAAATACGGAGCTTTCAGGATTTCTTGCAATAAATATGGCTACAACCGCAATTAAAACAACCGATATCCTTGCAATTATTACCGGCATTTTTTTGCCCATCTTAATATGGAACAGTCCCGAAAAAATATTATGTGACACACTTGAGGATGCCGCAAGGAGCTGTGAATCCGCAGTTGACATTGTTGAAGCAAGTATACCTGCAAGGATAAGACCTCCCACAAGTGCAGGAAGTATACCATGGTTACTTATAGCTTTTGCTATATGAACAATAATTCTCTCTGCTTCGCTGTTATTGGCATATGCAGGTATAATTCCTCTCTCACTGACTGAAACACCCATTACACCGATAAATACTGCAATTGCAAGAGAAATAACAACCCATATTGAAGCCACTCTTCTTGATACTTTAAGTTTATCCTCGTCTTTGATTGCCATAAATCTTAATAGAATGTGAGGCATACCAAAATATCCCAATCCCCAGGCAAGTGTTGAAACAATGCTTAAAGCACTGAAATTATCCGGCTTGGCTGTTCCGTTATATGAATGGAACATATCAAGAAATCCCGGAAGGTTCTTTGCATTATCAATAACAGGTTCAAATCCTCCCGCATGGATTACTCCATATGAAAGAACAATTACAAGTGCTATTGTCATTATAACACTCTGGATAAAGTCAGAAGTACTGGCAGCCAGGAATCCGCCTAATGTAGTATATATGACAATTACCGCTGCGCTTATTCCCATGGCTGTAAAATAATCTGCATTGAATATTGTACCGAAGAGTTTACCGCATGCCGCAAATCCCGATGCTGTATAAGGGACAAAAAATATTATAATTACTACAGCTGAGATTCCCATAAGGATATTGTATTTATCATGATATCTTCTCGAAAAGAAATCAGGTATTGTTATTGCCTCCGTTACCTGTGAATATCTCCTGAGTCTCTTTGCTACCACAAGCCAGTTGACATATGTACCAATGGCTAATCCGATAGCTGTCCATAAAGGACTTGCAATACCGGTAGCATAAGCCAGTCCCGGAAGCCCCATCAAAAGCCAGCTGCTCATATCCGAAGCCTCGGCACTCATTGCCGTAACAAGAGGTCCTAATTTTCTTCCTCCGAGATAATACTCATCTACCGAGTTACTTTCTTTTGAATATTTGAATCCGATTAAAACAACAAATACAAGATATACAGTTATTGAAATCAGAATACAGATATTCGATGTTGACATTGCTAAAATCATTTTTCTTCTCCTATTCTTAGTAAGTCTCCGAACCTGTATATGATGTCATCGTATTTTTTAACATCACCAAATCCGTATTCAGCATATATAAAATCTGCGCCGGCTTTTCCGGCTGCGATTCTGTCATTATCAATGTCTCCCACATAAACGGGATTCTTAAGATTATTTCTTTTAATTATAAGCGCAATATTGTCCCATTTAGGAAGGTCATTATTGCCGAAACATTCTATATCTTCAATATAATCGTTAATCTTGTAATATTCAAGAAAAGCTTCTATATATCCTGACTGACAATTACTCACTATAAAAAGCCTGTAGCCTTTTTTCTTAAGTTCTTTAAGGGTAGATATTACATCAGGGTAAAGTATAGCGCCTTTTTTCCGCAGATATTCATTTTCCCTTTCATACATCTTATCAAATATATGTTTTGTCTCGGAATACTTTTTGTCAGGGAAAATACCTTCCGCTATTGCATCCATCGTAAGTCCCATATAGCCTGTAAGTTCAGAAACCGTAATCACACGGTCTATGCCCTGTGCTTTAAGCTCATCATTCCATGCTTTTACAATCGTTTCCCTGGAATCCCATATTGTTCCGTCCATATCAAAAATTATTCCATCATACATTTCTTTTACCCTATATGCTTTCTTATAAAATCTAACACAATCTTTCTTGTTTCTTCAAGTGCATTGGCGGTCTCAAATCTTCTTTCGGGATGCCACTGTAAGGCAAGTATCTTCATTGCCTCTGATTCGTAAGCTTCCACAACATCATTTTCCTTATCTATGGCAACCGGTGTAAAACATGGCGCCAGATTATCCGTAAAAATGCAATCCTTGTGATAGTTGTTTACATAAATCTCTCTGTTTTCCTTGACAAGAAATACTTTATGGTCCTCACCACGAGGTCTCTTTACCTTTAATTTAGGGTGATAATGAAGCTTGCCTCCAAATAATACATTAATATACTGCATACCTCTGCAGGTTGCAATAATAGGAATCCCATGTGATATGCAATATCTTATTAATTTCTCTTCCATCGCATCTCTGTGAGGCTGTAATTCATCATCATGTTTTTTGTCATAGTACCTTGAATCAAGAGAACCTCCGCCCACAACTATAAGCAGATCTACTTTTTCGTCAAAAAGCCTTTCAAAATTCTTGGTATGATTAGACACCGGAACAGGTATAAAACCTAACAGCTCATAAAATCTTACATAAGCCGATTCAAGTATATCAGTGGGGTCGCCATATTGGTTGACACCTTCACGCTGTGTAATAAGAGCACGAAGGTTTTTGTACTGGATACCCTCTTCTATCTTGCCGTTACGACAATCCATATCAAGATATGATGTTGAAGTAACGTAATCATATATCTTTTCACCACATCCGATTGCTGCGGGGATTTCAAATTCCGCACATCTTATCGCCATATGGGATGCAACACCGCCATACTTTGTTATAAAACCTTTGATTCCCTTGGTAAAAATCCATTCGTAACCGGGATCGGCTTTAGGTATTGCAACTATTTTGTCCCTGATGTCTGCATCCGGCTCATCTTCAAGAACGATAACCTCACCTTCAATATGTCTGGCTGTTATAAAGTTAGGTCTTGCCTCTGTAACCGGTATAAAATCTATATCTCTTTCATCAGTAATTACTGCAGGCATAATAATATTACGGTTAAAACTGTTTTCCTGCCGCCTGCCGTTAATTCTGTTTATCAGTTCCTGTCTGAGCGAAGCAGGGTCAGCAGTACTGACGCATTCCATAATATCATCTACATTGAGCCATGACAAGTCTCTTCTTTTTATATCAATGTCATTTCCTATGTTGATTAACAGTTCAAGCACAAGACTTAATGACCTTGTAAATTCAAATTTGAAATATTCCCTCTGTTTAATTGCGCTCTTCAGAAATTCGATAAATTCCTCAGGTGTAACATTAAATCCAACTTCATCTATGGCTTTTTTTAGTTTCTCACGGTCTAAAGTTTTTATACCGTTATTTTTTAACTGGTCCTTGCGTCTGTTGGAAACAGGTCTGAAATTCATCTTATCATATCTGTCCGTCCTTATATCGTAGGTTCCGCTTCTTAAATGTCCGTATTTCTTATTAAAATCCTCCATTGACATTTTACCTACAGAGTATCTTTCAAAGTCATTGTCAAACTCGGAAGATATTGTATTAATGGATTTTGTAAAATTATCCATCTCTTCGTCCGTAAAATATCCTGCAAAAACAAGTGTCCTGCAAAAAGCCCTTGCCATAAATGCCAGTCTTGCCTGTCTCGTAAACTGTGGAGTTCCATATCTTGTTATTGCGTCAAGGAGTATCATTATGGAGCGGAACATTTCTTTTGTGGAAAGTCCGCCTGCATCAAGAGCTTCCTCAATCGGCTGTCTGATATTATCCATTAATTTAAGAGATAAAAGATCTTTATCCGTAAGTTCTTTAAAGCCGGTAAGACAATCATTTGTGAGTGTAAAAAGTGCTTTTAAAAAGGTATCTCTTTCCTCTTTTGAAAACCCATTTTCTAACAGCTCGCGGCTGTTTTTTTCGGTGCAGAAATCGTATGTAGTATATGCGATTTCAAATTCAATTTTATCATGTGCCGTCAGGTCTTTTTTTAATTTATTACAGTAAAAGTCAACGAGCTTTAATGCAAGTTTCTCGTCCAGACTTTGTGGCAGCAGGCTGTAAAAAGAATATTCCACGCTTATATATGGTTTATTTCCTAATTTGAACATAAGTTTATTGGGAAGTCTCCTGTAGCCAATCTCGGCAATTCCCTGATTCCACGCATGTTTAAGAAGTATTTCTTCATAAAGTGAATACTCAAGGCTTCTTGGGTTGCTGCCTATTATTTCTGAAGGATTCCAGAATGCCATATCAGAAAACATCATTGTTCTGCCGTTAAGTACACTTTTGTTATTATTGTACTGTTCTTTTATGCCTTTAATCCTTGAAAAAAAATCACCGTCATCCATTTTCTGGACCTGTTTATAACTGGCAACAAGAGGTCTGACCTGGAAAATAATGATTTCGCCCTTTTCATTTATGGCAAATTCTATATCAAGTGCCATACCATTAAGGAATAATTCTATTTCCTGTACCGCATCGATTAATTTTCCCCAGGGTTCGTCAATTTCACTGATTGAAGCATTTTTTACGATCCAGAGGGTCTTGCCACCGCTGCCGCTTGTAACTGAATCGGTAGAACCCTGGTCATCGTAATTTATAAGATAATAAGGCCTGTTTCCCTGTATGTCTCTTGTAAAGATGACTCCGCTGAATTTTACGTTCTGCGCCTGCCTCTGGACAAGAATCTGCTCATGGTCAAGAATCTCTATATCTTTCTGATAACTTGCAATAACCTTCTCAATGGCGGAATTTACCTGCTCACTGTCACCGGAATCGATTCCAAGTATGCTTTCATAATGGCCTGCATTGGAAGTCTTAAAACTGTCCTCTTTTGAGGAAGAGCTTCTCACAATTATCTGCTCTCCACCGTATGTCTCCGTTATGTCACGAAGAACATTTTCCCTGTTGTTCTCAAATTCTGCCACAGGAAGAATATACATTTTTTCTATTTTGGATTTTTTGATAACTTTACTCAAGGCATATAAAGTATTTGCCTTTGTTGACACAATCTGCTGTCCGTAACCGTTGTTCATAATATCGCCCCATTTCCGCTTATAATTGTACCAAATACATATTATTACAAGCAAGAAAAAAGAGCTTCCCGAAGGAAACTCTTAATAAAATTAAGTCATCATTCAAATAATACACCGACACCGATAAGTCCGGGGCCTGTATGGATTGCCATTGTTGCGGTAATCTGCTTATCAACCACAACTTCACACTGTGGAAACATTTCTTTTATCCGCGCTCTTATAACGTCAAGATATCTTGTACCATCGCCATTCATAATTGCAAGATACGCTTTTTTGTCCCCGATGTAATCTTTCAGGCTGTCCATAAGCTTTTCCAATCCTTTATGCTGTCCTCTTATCTTGCTTACGGTATAATAAGTACCCTTTTCATTACATGAAATAATAGGCTTAAGGTTAAGTGCCTTTCCCACAATTGCCACTGCCGGGCTTATTCTTCCGCCTTTTCTGAGATAATCAAGGGTATCCATATAGAAAAATACTTTTGAATCATTTATCTTATCATTAAGTCCATGTTTTACCGCTTCAAAAGTCCAGCCCTCGCTGAGTTTCTTAGCCGCCCACATTGCAAGAAGTCCCGCACCGATTGAAATATTTTTGGTATCAAAAGCAAAAGTCTCTATGTCTTCCTCTTCAAATGCCATCGCAACCGCATTGTAGGTTCCGCTTAATCCGCTTGAAATAGTAATTCCGATTATTTTTTCATAACCCTCGGACTTGATTTCATTAACAAGTTCGCTTACCTCATACATATTGGGAGTTGAGGTTGTCGGTATTTCCTGCGGAAATCTTCTGTATACCTCAAGCGGGTCAATATCCAGACCATCCGAATACATCCTGTCGCCGTAAAGCACTTTAAGTCTTAATACCTTAATATCATACTGTTCAATAAATTCCTGACTGATATCGCATCCTGAATCCACCATAATTGCTGTTTTAGCACTATTCATAATTTACTCCTTCCTACCTGAATTATCCTGTAGAAGCATAACCAGATTCTTGGCACAAAACGTTCTCTTTTTGGAGAACTGTCTGCAAAGTCTGTCAAAATTTTCTTCGGAATGTTCAACTTCCCTGGAATAAAGATGTGCAATCTCTACAATATCATCAAATTCCAGTTTTCTCCCATTATTGCACCAGTATGCCATATTGCACTGATGAATAACAAGAACACCGACTATTCCCATTTTGACTTTCGTTAATATATCTCTGTCAAATACAGCTTTCATAAAATACCTGAAAATAAAATAATCAATTAAATTCTCATATTCGTATTCACTGTCTTTGTTATACCTTTTAAATTCATCTCTTATCCTGCCGTAACTGTCATTAAGCGTATAATCATATACTTTATAAATAAGTTCCGGCCACTCTGCTTTGATTATCACCTGTTTAAGATAGCAGTAAAAGATATTTTTGTAAATATCCACCGTATCTTTTTCCTTGTACCTTTCCCTGCCTGTTGCTGCTAAAATATCATTGATATATTCTTCTGAATATCTTGAAATAACATTATCTATTCCTGACTTTTTCTTAATGTTCTTCTGCAAATCCGTAGCGTAGTACGCAAGCACCGATATTCTTTGAAAAATATCTGCTGACGAATTATCATGAATAATTTCAAAGGCTTTGGTTCTTGCCCTCATAAGTGCCATAAATAATTCACCGTCTATGTTGTTAAGCGACGGGAAGGCTTCCTTGTCCTCCCATTCCTTAAAGCCGAAATTCTGTCTTTTTCTAAGAACTATCCCGGCTGCGGTTATACAGGATATTGCAATACCTGTTTCCCTGAGGCTCCCGTACTCGGTAGTATATCTGGGATACTTGTCACAGGTAACGCACAGCGCATCTTCGCCAAGTGCCGTATATAAATCACAGAACATATTGTCATTAAGGAAGGGACATCTGCCATCTTCACGAATTCTGAACTGTCCTTCTTCTCCGTGCTTTCCTTCAATCATTACAGAATGAAGTCTGTCACCGAATTCACCCTTAATTGTCTTATAATAGGCAAAAGATTCATCATCCACATCTACCTGCCAGCCTGCGCAGCACGTATCTGTGCATTTATCTGCTATGCACTTAAATTCATCATAATAATCAGGAACTCTTATTTTCATAATATCCTCTTTTCATTATAAGCCTTTTCTCTACAATTTGCCAACAATATTCAAAATATCTTCATTTAACATACGGATTCTTTCCATATCGGCGGCAATATTTTTTTCGGTTTTTCCCACATTAAGAAATACTTTAGCCATATCGGAATACGCCTTTTTCTTATTCTCGGATTCCGCAAAAAATTCCTTTGCATTGGATGCCAGATGATTAACTAATTTCTGCGTTATTTCAATATTTTCATAAAGCTCGCTAAATTTATCCGTCACACAGTTGTTACCGGCACTAAGATTCTCTACTGCCTTGTCTAAGGTATTTCTCTTTTCTTCAAGGTTTCTGAATCTGCTGTCAATTATTCTAACAGTTTCCGAAAGTTCTTCAATGCCTGAATCAGTTTCATTTAAAAGTGCGGTTCCATTATCGGCTGACTGCCTGATTTCATCTGCCGCAACCTTAAATCCTCTGCCTGACTCTCCCGCTCTCTGACATTCCATTGATGCTTTAAAGGAAATGGTATTGATATTATTAATACTGTCCCGGAGCTTTATAATGGTTATTTTTACAGCATTTAAAGTGCGGTAAAAATCATTGATATATACATCCATGTCCGTATATTCATCATTTACAAGTAAGGCTTCGTGGAATGCCTCTTTTATTTTGTCCCCGGAACCTGATAAAAGCTTCACAGCTTCACACTACTCCTGCTCAGCCTGCTCCTCAATTATGAGAAGTACATTTCCATCAGCGATAAGCTTTTCCAGCTCTGCGGCA
>ENA-OOSI01000392-OOSI01000392.1-human-gut-metagenome-genome-assembly--contig:-NODE-392-length-13368-cov-2.220161_pt1 | contig 13368 bp, 12 predicted proteins | sample MGYA00241171_ERZ501200 | MGnify/ENA primary metagenome ERZ501200 (study PRJEB25962, sample SAMEA2042554) | human gut metagenome | biome: human gut; feature: human-associated habitat; material: faeces...
ACTTTTTAAATAAATTATTTTATTAATTTACTTGACTTTTTTATAGTAGGCTTTTATGTTTAATACTTATTAATATTATTCACATTATTTGTAAAAATATACAAAATAAAAAGTCTTAAAAATAATAGCAGTAATTTTGCTGTTACTTTTAAGACTTTTATTAATTTCTATTTTTTATTTTCTGCTTTTATTATTTTACCAAATTCAATAGTTTTTATAAAACAAAAACCTTCTTCTAAGGTTGGAAAAACTATTTTTTCACCATATGAATAAACAACTTCAGGTGGTAAAAATAAACTATCTGCAAGTTTGTTTCTTTCTACAACTCTCGAAAAGCATTCTTCTTTTGACGTATTGAAATAATATGCTCCCATTACCATTTTTACACCATTTTTTTCAACCTCTGAAACAAAACGTTCTCTAACTTTGGGAGTTATATTTGTTGCATCAAAAATTATATCTTTGCCATCCTTAAGCGCCTCAGCACAAAGTCTGTATACTTCAGGCCACACTTGTTCTTCCTTCCATTTTGGATTATCTTTACGAACTTTATCTGTAGATGCAATATCACACTTTAAAGTTGCAGACAAAGTTTTCGCAAAAGTTGTTTTACCACTTCCAGGTATTCCTATTAACATATGCACCATATAAAGAACCTACCATTGAATTTCTACACTTTTTTTAATTTTTTTTAGTTTTTCCATATTTTTCTTTTTAGAATCTTTGTTTGTTTTTTCTTTTTGAATCTTTACCGAACCAACATTTTTAGATTTACTCTTCTTCTTTTTTTCTTCAGTTTTAATATTTTCAAAATCCTTTTGTACGTTTTTTTTAGGCTTACTATTTGCCTCTTCCGCAAAGATTTTTCTTCCATTATAAACTCTTTTATTTAATTCTTCTAACACAAAAGGAACCTTTGGGGAAGGTATTTCAAAATATGAATGATTCAACATTATAGTAACACCTAATATTTGCTCTTTTGAAACATGTCGTTTTTTTCTAACTAGTTCCATTAGCTCATCTTTTTCAAGATTGTCCTTTTTACCAAGATTAATAAAAAGTCTTGTATAACCTCGAGGAGTGCTTCCTTTTTCATTTGAAATACCCAAATCAAGGCCTGCATCTTTATATTTCTCATCTGTTTCAATAATTTTTTTCAAAAACGCACCAGCTATTTCTTCTATTTCACAAGAAAAGTCATGTTTAGATAAATTTATGTAAATTTCATCAACATATGGTTTTACTTCTTCTGATTTAATATTTGTAATAATATTATCTAAAGTGTGTTGAATTTTCTTTTTCCGTGCCTCTTTATAACTTGGTGGCTCTATTTCAGTAATGCTCAATTTTAGATGTTTTTCGAATAATTTTATGCGATTCATTTCGCGTTTTGTAACAAAAGTATATGCAGTTCCTTTCTTACCTGCTCGCGCTGTTCTACCGATACGATGAATATAGTATTCAACATCATCTGGTATATCATAATTAAAGATTACATCAATACCATCAATGTCTAAACCCCTCGCTGCGACGTCGGTAGCAATAAGGACATTTACCATGCCTTCTCTAAACATTTCCATTACTCTATCACGGCTTAACTGTTTCATATCACCATGCAAACATTCAACTTGATATCCTCTACTTGTTAAAGCTATCGTCAAATCATCAACTTTCTTCTTTGTACGACAAAACACAAGAGCTTGCTTAAAATTATAAATATCAAGCATCCTTGATAAACAATCAGTTTTATTATCTTCTAAAAGAGCAACATAGTATTGCATCACTGAAGGAATCAAATTATTGTTGTAAGTTGTTTTAATGTGAATAGCTTCTTTTTGATAATTCTTAGAAATTATTTTTATCTCGTCACTAATGGTAGCTGAGAACAAAAGTGTTTGGTGTTCATGGACTATATCTTTTAAAATTATATCTAAATCTTCTTTAAAGCCCATATCGAGCATTTCATCAGCTTCATCTAAAACTATCATCTTTACATCAGCTAATTTTAGTGTATGTCTATTAAGGTGATCAATCACTCGCCCTGGAGTACCAACAATTATTTGCGGATGTTTTTTCAAATCTTTAATTTGTTTTTCAATACTTTCTCCCCCATAAAGCGTTAAACATTTCAAATTTTTTATGTATGAGATTATTTTTCTTATCTCCTTAGTAACTTGTATCGCCAATTCTCGCGTTGGACATAAAATTAATGCTTGAGCGCTAGTACTAGAAGGGTCAATTTTTTCCGCTATCGGTACCGCAAAAGAGTATGTTTTGCCTGTACCAGTTGGAGCTTGAGCAATAACATCGAAGCCATCTATAATATAAGGAATAGCTTCTTTTTGTATTGGGGTCATTATTTTAAGATTTAGGTCTTCCAAAGCTTTTTTTATTTGATTATTAACATTTAAATCAATAAATAAAGCCTCACTTTTTATTTCATTTTCCATATTTTTTTCCTTTTCATTATGATATTAATAAATCTTCAATGTTATATACTTTTGTAGCAACGTTTTTAACAAAATCCTTTTCGTGGGAAACAAAGATAACTGTTCCAGGATACTTCTTTAAAGCTTCCATCAATGACTCTTTAGCAAGAGCATCTAAGTGATTAGTAGGTTCATCCAAAATTAAAACATTAGCTTTTTGAAGCATTATTAGACATAGTTTTAATTTTGATTGTTCTCCACCACTCATTGTTTTTATTGGTTGAAGCGCTAAAGGCCCTTGAATTGCACATTTGGCTAATTCCGAACGAATTTCTTTATCACTTTTATCCGGATATATTTCAGCTATCATTTGAAATGGTGAAATGTTCACATTTTCAAAGTGATGTTCTTGTTCAAAATAGGCTATTTTAGCATCATCAACAAATTTAAATGTACCTTTAATTGGTTTTAATTCTCCAATAAGCGTCTTTAAAAGGGTTGATTTACCAATACCATTAAACCCCATTATCGCAAGCTTTTCTCCACTTTTTATTTCAAATGAAATTGGAGGTAATAAAGAATAATAATAACCAATCTCTAAATTATCAACTACAAGAAAACGATGTGATGAAATACTTTGATATTTAAAGTCTAAATGTAATTTTAAATTATTAGTTTTAGGCTTTTCCATAACTTCCATTTTATCAAGTTTTTTCTGTCGACTTTGAGCCATTTTAGCAGTTGAAGCTCTAGTTCGATTTTTATCTATATAATCTTGTAGCTTTGCCTTTTCTTTTTGTTGAGCATTATAACGACGCTCATAATCTTCCACCATCATCGCTTTTTTAATTAAGTAAGCTTTATAATTGCCTTTATATTTAGTTATCTTTCCAAATTCTATATCAAGAATAACATTTACAACATCATCTAAAAATTCTTGATTATGAGATACGATGAGAAATGAACCATTATACTCTTTAAGATACTTTACCAACCACTCGACATGAGATTCATCTAAAAAGTTTGTCGGTTCATCTAGAATTATCAAATCTGGGTTTTCTAAAAGTAACTTTGCAAGGACAACTTTTACTTTTTGACCACCAGACAATTTTCCCATTTCTGTCGTCATACCATAATTCACGATCCCAAGTCCAGTTGCAACCTTCATAATCATCGAATTCATTTCATAAAAACGATTAGCTTCAAGTTCATCGTGAATAATTGATGCGCTACGTGCTAAACGAATTTGTTCATTTTCATCATTTGTTTGTTTTATTTTTTGTAAATATTCATCCATTAAGTTTTTTTTCTTCAACAATGCCGCAAATGCTTGAGTCAAATATGCATTAATCGTTATCTTTTTATTTACGCTTGCATACTGATCTAAATATCCAACTTTTAAATCTTTTTGAAATGTGATATTACCACTATCAGGTATTACTTCACCGCCAAGAATTTTTATAAGTGTTGACTTACCTACACCATTTGCTCCTACTATTCCTACTTTTTCATTTGGTAGAATTCTAAAACTTGCATTGTTGTATAAAACTTTTTTATCATATGTCATACTTAAATTATCAACTTGTAAATACATAATACACTCCAAAACAAAAATGGGGTTTTTCCCCATTTATATATCAATTAGTAGATTTAAGATTTTAAAACTGCTTCAATAGTTTTTATCTTATCATCACTACGATCGTAGTAAGAAATTTCTACTTTATCACCAACATGGAAATCAACTAATGACCCAAGTTTAGCATTAATAATGTGGGTTCTAGTGGCTTTAATGCCCGCTACCGATAAGATTATGTCGTGTTTTTCAATTCCAAATCCATCTAGAGTTGAACCTGCTGTTATACTATTAACATAGATTCCATATGGAGTTTCAGATTCGTATATATTAGGCATATCTAATATATCATCATCATTTTCAATAACATATGATGACATAGATCTTATTTCAGAACCATAAACGCCAAGTCTTGGACGAACAATTTCCTTGCCGGTTTCTAAATATTCACAGACAATAGTTTTAACTACGCTAATTGGAATAGCAAATCCCATATTGTCAATTTTTTCTGAGACTATTTTTAATGTATTAATACCAATAAGTCTTCCATATATATCGAATAAGCCTCCTCCAGAATTACCTGGGTTAATAGCGACATCATGCTGAATATATTCAGAACTAAAATCGTTAATACTATCATTGTCAGTATCGACACTAATATATCTTATTGGTCCACTTATAACCCCAAAAGTAACAGATCCATAATAATCATATCCATCAGGATTTCCGATAGCGATAGCGAAAGAACCTTTTTCGAGTTCACCATCGTAGATTTCAACTGGATCAATGTAACGGTTATATTCAAATGTTACTAATGCAATATCTACTTTTGAATCGTAACCAACCACTGTGGCCTTTATTTCAATATCTGCATCAGCAAGGTAAGCATAAATATTATATTTAGTATCTTTAGATGTATCATCACCCAATACCACGTGACGATTTGTCATGACGTAATACTTATAATTTGTGATGATGTGATCTCCATCGGTAAGTTTTTCTCTTTTGTATATTACCCCCCTGCCAATAGAATTGTTTTTTTCAACTGTTTTTCCTGCAGTAGTAGTAACTTCTTCTTTACATGTTATACCAATTACTGCCTTTTCATTACGCTTAGCAACTGTTTGAACAGCCGTTTGAATATCTTCAATAGATAGATTTTTGTAATCTATCACTTCTTCTGTAATTTCATTTTTAATATTATTTGTTATATTATTTGTTGTATTATTACCAGGTCGGTTAGATTTAAAAATACATGATGTCGTAAATAAAGAAAGTAAAATAAATAAAACTGACATGATACAAATTGATAATTTGTTTTTTTTCATTTCAAGCAGTCCTTTCAATAATTTAATACACCTCTAGGCAACAAAAAAAGGGCGTGGACGCTACTAATAGGATAATTTAATTTGGAATAGAGGGAATAGGGAAAATAGTAGCGTCCACTCACCCCACCTAGGCAAAGACATTATATCATTTTTTCGACAAAAAATCAAGTATTTTTGCTTATTTTTTTATTTTTTTTACAAATTTTCATTCACAATTTTCATTTCAAACCAAAATTCACTACCTTTACCTTCTTCGCTTATTACACCATAATCTAGATTATGATTATCTAGAATTGTTTTAACGATAGAAAGTCCAAGTCCAGACCCTACAGATGCTCTTCGATGGGCACTACTATTTTTATAATACCTGTTCCAAACATTTTTGATGTCTTCTTGTTTTATGCCAATTCCATGATCAATTACTGATAATCGTACTTTATTATTCTTTATTTCCTGTCTCACGATTACAAGTTTATCATCGCCAGCATAATTAATAGCATTACTAATAAAATTGTAAACTACTTTTTCAATTTTTTCTTCATCGCCACATACTATGGCATTTTCGTCGTGTTCAAATATGATTTTGCAGCCTAAGGATTCAAGAAGTTTATTATTTCTAAATATTATTTCTCCAACAGTATCTGTTAAAGAAAAATTTTCCATATTAAAAGATTCAGCCCCACTTTGCATTTTCGTTAAACTAAGTATATCATTAACTAAAGATGTTAATCGTTTAGCTTCATCTATTATAACTTGTAGATTTTCCAAAGTCACTTCATCAGGAATATCACGCATCATTTCACTATAACCTGTTATTAAGGTAAGAGGGGTTCGTAAGTCGTGAGAAACATTGGCAATCAGTTCTTTTTGGTATGAATCAAGTTTACCAAGTTCTTCAGCCGCGTAATTTAGTGAATGAGATAATTCTTCAATTTCAACATATCCTTCACCATTAAACTTTGTATTATAATTTCCTTTAGCTAATTCTTTGGCAGCTTTGTTCAAAGAAGAAATCGGAGACGAAACGCGTTTCGCTACATAAGCTGCGAAAATAATTGCTAAAATTACTGTCATGATAGTAATTAAAAAGAATTGATTGCGAAGCGTCTTAGTTACAGCTCCAACTGGGACTAGTTTCGTTTGAAGAATAACTAGATACTCTCCACTAATAAAACAGTATTCAAGTTCTTCGCTTTGTTCTTTAAATACTTTATTATCTATCGGACTCTGTGAGGCCTTATTCCAACGCTGATTGATATCACTTGAACGTAGTTTGATTTGATCAGTTTCCAAGTGACTTTGATAAACGGTAGTTATAGCACCATCGGCATTTTTTTCAGCAATTGTTACCGAGGTCTCAGCATTATCTGCAAGAGAGTCAAGTAAAGAAACATAGTTAGTATCGCCATCAGCAACATCATTTATGATAACTTCTATTTTATCAGCTAAATTATAACAAGACTTTCTTTTGATGTTTTCATAAAAATAATTAATAAAGAAGGTTTGAAATATAAAGATGCATAGAATAATTAGAAAGGCAAACGCACAAAAATAAGCAAAAATCCACCATCGTAAATTAATCTTTTTTAGTTTCAAAGCGATAACCTACTCCTCTTAGTGTAATGATGTTTTGTCCATAAGGGCCTAACTTTTTGCGTAAAAGTTTCATATGCGTATCTAACGTTCTATCATCTCCATAAAAATCATATCCCCAAATTTTTGATAATAAATTTTCTCTCGTTACAGCGATATTTTTATTCTTTATTAAATATATCAATAAATCATATTCTTTAGGAGTCATTTCCAATCTTTCATTTTCAACATAAACGATGCGAGCATCAAGATCTATCTTCAAACCCTGATATGTCCAAATATGATCAATTTGGTTTTTATCACTATGATGGTATCGATTTAAAATTGCGGCAACTCTCATCATCAATTCTTTTGGCGAAAAAGGTTTTACAACATAATCATCAATTCCTAAATCAAAGCCGTGTAATCTGTCGTATTCCTCACCTCTTGCTGATAACATTATAATAGGAATATTTCTCGTTTTTCTTATTTCTTTAACAGCTGAAAAACCATCTAATTCAGGCATCATTATGTCCATAATAATAATATCAGGATCAGTTTTATTGACTACATCAATAGCTTCAAGCCCATTTGTAGCCTCATATACATCATAGCCTTCAAAATTAGCATATTTTTTTATTAATTCTCTTATATTACTTTCATCATCAACTATTAATACTTTATACATTGTAATATCTCCTTATGCATTTCTTGTATATATTATATCATAAAAGTTCAGTTGTATTGTGAAAATAAGATGAAATTAAACGCAATATCAGCAATCATTTATCATTTTTAATGATTTTTATAATAATATATGTTATAATTAATAAGCAAATATAGTGCTCCTATAGTTCAATGGCAGAACGTAGCAATGGTAATGCTAAAATGCTAGTTCGATTCTGGCTAGGAGCACCATTTTTATTAGGAGTAACTATGAAAAAAAGAATAATTTATATTATCTTATTGTTTAGTTTAATTTTTACAATTACTTCATGTAAAAGTATTGACAACAGCATATCTTCACTAGAAAATGATGGATATAAAGTAACCGCTTTAAGCAAATCGCAATTAGATACCATTCAACGAAACTTCTTATCATCAGGCGTTGAAGTATATGTAATTGAAGGATATATAATATCTAAAAAAACTTCTAGCACAGAAGAAACAGCACAACTAATTAAGCTTAACTCAAAAAGTGATGCTAGAAGAATTATTGACTTGTATGATAAACGCTTCAATAGTTATACAAGTATGACATATTATCAAGATGATGAATACGTAATATATGGAAGCGCAAACATTGTAAAATATTTCAAATAAAGAGGTAATACTATGAAACCACTAGCTTATGCTATGCGCCCTTCAACATATGATGAAATAGTTGGTCAAGATCATTTAGTGGGACAAAATGGTGTACTCAGAAAAATGGTAAATAACGGCAAAGTATTTTCATTTATTCTTTATGGTTCACCTGGTACAGGCAAAACTACCATTGCTGAAGCGACTTGTAAAATGGTAGAAATTCCATCATACCGCTTTAACGCTTCAACCGATAATAAAGATTTATTAAAACAAATTACTAACGAAGCGCGTTTCAATAAAGAGACTATTATTGTCATCGATGAGATTCATCGTATGAAAAAAGATATCCAAGACTTCCTTCTGCCATATGTTGAAAGTGGCGTATTAACAATGATTGGGCTTACAACAGTTAATCCTTATCATGCAGTTAATCCTGCAATTAGATCACGTTGTAACATTTTCAAATTAAATGAACTACAACATGATGATATGTTAAAAATACTAAAAAGAGCATATCATAATATGAATCTCACTTGTCTAGTTGATGATGAAGTTTATGAATACCTGATTAATCTTGCAGGTGGAGAAATCAGATGTTTAATTAATAGTTTTGAATTATTAATTGCGACCATCAACTCCGATCATATTACTATAAATGATGCGACCGCAACATTAATGAAGGCTAATGTAGCAATAGATGCAAATGAGGATAGTTATTACGACACATTAAGTGGTCTCCAAAAGTCCATTCGAGGAAGTGATGTAGATGCTTCACTCCACTATTTAGCCAAATTAATTATTGCAGATGACTTGCAAAGTTTATGTCGAAGATTATTGGCAATATGTTATGAAGACATTGGACTTGCCAATCCTACAGTAGGTCCTAGACTCAAAGCCGCCATAGATGCCGCACGGGAACTTGGTACACCTGAAGCACGTCTTCCTCTTTCAGTTATTGTAATCGAAATGGCTTTATCTCCAAAATCTAATTCAGCAATGCTTGCAATCGACAAAGCATTATCAGATATTGAAAGTGGTAAAGGTGGAAAACTTCCTCTACATCTTAAAAACACTTACTCTTTTGATCCAAGTCAAAAAAGTTATTTATATCCACATGAATACGAAAATGCCTGGGTATATCAACAATATTTACCAGACACTTTAAAAGATGCAAAATATTACTTTCCTAAAGACTCTTCAAAAATTGAAACAGGCTTAAAAGAACGCTATCTCCAAATTAATAAATGGAAACAAGAAAGCGAAAAAAATAATAAAATTAAGTAAAATAATAAAAAAATACACCAGTATATTCTCGTAAATTGAGATAAAACTGGTGTTTTTTTTAAAAGTGTTTTAAAAAAACATTCACATCATCAATGTTGGCTTCTACCATACTGAACCGTTCTGTAATATCTTTTTCTACTACAAAACCTTCATCAATAGATATTTTTGAAGTATTATCGTAACCGACATATTTCGTTAACATTTTATTACAACCTTTAAGGTAAACTTTTACATTAAATAAACTATTTAGATGGCTGGGAATCAAAACATCTTTGCTTAAACAGCTTATTATGGTATAACCACATTTACTGGAAACCTGTAATAAATATGCAAGATGATCTAACTCATTAGGTTCTGTAATCTCTTCTAATCCCATTATTATAACATATATTTGCTTATACTTTTTTTGATTTTCAGGAGATGGTTGCTTTTTTATGTACATATTATATTCGAAAAGACTACTGCAACCGACTTTTTGAAAAGTTTGATATCTTTCATCAACATCTTTTATTACTTCCACTAGGTTATCAACATTTTTAAAATAAGAGGGCATTTTTTCAAAAGAAGTCATATGGCCGTTTAAATCATAAATATAAGTTTCAAAATTTTTGGGGGAAGTCATATAATAAGGCGCCATTACTAAAGCATTAAGAAGTAATTTTGCATTATTGTTATTCGTACTCCCCATTACACAAATAGCGTTAGTTACCTTAAAGGGAACCAACTCATTATAGGTATTAATACCAAGTGGTAAAATCTTACATTCTTCTTTATTTTTAATTTCATTTAAAATCTTTTTTATTCCAACAGAATGCTGATATAAATTTGCAACTTCTATTTTAACATATGATGAATTTAAATCCTTTTTTATTAGGAATTTGTCGGTTATTAAGGTATGCAATTTCATCTGCAAGGCGTCCATACTAAATGACATTATAGTATTAATTGTGTAAACGGTAACGTGGTTACTTATTTCATATGATACATCATTGTAAAAAATATTCATTGTGTTCAAAACTGCACAAATTGTTTTTTTTATACTTTCAGCATGCTGCTTTTCATTCACACTATAAGTATTATCAGGATGTATAGGCAATTCATCAATATTAAACACTTTGTGGTTTGTTGAGCAAATATTAAAGAAAGATGATATAATTCCCTTTTTTGCTTTGGTTTTACTCTTTGTTGGTTCTTCTTCATTTAGTATTTTTACTTCTTTAGTACTTTTTTTAATATCATATTTTAAAGATTTAAATAATTTTGTAAACTTGAAAAATGTCTTTTTAAAAAATGTGCCAAACATTATGACAAATTCTTTAATTGTTTTTTCACATACAAAAGCAGAACCAACAAATAACAAGCAAACAACTATCAATATGATGCCAGCTACACCTAAGGTTTTATAACCTAAGTAAAACAACAAAGTACCAACTACCCCACCGCCAACAACCATTCCCTCTTTGTAATTTTTAAAATAATCTAAGTATAGGCTAAATGTCATTTTAAAATAACTGGTCCCAAATTGTTTAATATATCTATGCATTGAAAAATGAGATATTGTTACAACTGCAATTAATATTAAAAATATACCTATTATCCGCATCGTTTTTATATTAATGGCTTTATGGACAATTAGTGCCCTTACCCCATATAGTAACAACATAAATAAAAAGAGAAAATACCAATCACCAAAAGTAATTTTAAACAACAGCATTATGTAATATCCAACTATTCCAAGTCTTGCGAAACCTAACAAAGATATTATAATTGTTATTATACCAATTATTTCATAGTAAAACGTCATATCTTTTTGTTCTTTTTCAATATGCATTTTTTTCTCTTTGGCCATTGTTATCACCCTTAGATATTCTAACAAATTAGTACTAAAAATTTTGTCAATCATAGGCTAAAATATAAAAACTCAATGACTAAGAAATTAATTATTCTTACCATTGAGTTTTTTTAGTATCTTTTTATTTTGTTACGTTTAAACTCTTCTTCCGTATTATATATTTTACTAAATAATATACTCCATAAACTACTAAACTAGATAGGAAAAAGATTACTATTACTACAAAAGGGTTAATTGCTTTAGGAATAAAACTAAAGACAGGATCTTTTAGAAAAAACCAATTATAATCATGAGATGTACATGAATACACAAGATTACCAAGTGTTGCCCATAATGCAATACCTACTATACAGATTGCTTCTTTATACACTTTTTTTATTTCTAAATGTGTTTCGTTCAACGTTAACGAAAGACATCCATAAATAAAAACTATTCCATGGTATAAGAACAATTGAATTACTTCATAAGAAAAAGCAGATTGTGAAGAATTCAAAGCCGTTCCTGGAAAAATTAACCACATTAATGGCGCAACAATTGATAATGTAACAATTGGCGTTTTAATTCCTTTTCCTATTTTAGTAAATCTTGAAATAATAATCAAAGGACACATTACTGTACAAATATGAAAAGGTAGCTTATCCAAAATCATTTCCCCATTAACATCAATTGTACCACCATTATAAAATGGTTGTAAAAAGAAATCACCAAGATAAGTAGCTAATGTTATTATAGCTATTATTGACATTAGTCTTTCTTTTCTAGCATTTGATTTAGAAAAATAAATCAAAGATAAGGCGACAATCGCTCCGATGATGAGCACTAAGTATATTATGTGGTGCCATGAAAACATTGATATTTTAGTTACTTCATTACTTGGATGTTCACCAAATATTTTTAAGAATATTTCTCGCATATTTTACTCCTTTTTTTCATTCATTGCTTGTTTTTTATTGATATTGTGATACCAGCGTTCTTCCCTATTCAAAAATAATAATTCGTAAACAGTCATAATTAAAAATAAAACTATTATACCAATAATTCCCAAAGTAATAGAATTTATAAAAGGCTTTTCTATCGGAAAATGCAATAAGTACATTGCATTAACTTCAGGTAAATTAAACACCTTAAATAAACTATTTATAATAATTCCATCACAAACGAATAAACTTAATCCCAAAATAGTGCTTAAAGTTACACTCAGTGTTCTTAATTTCACATAACCTTGTGTCAATAGAAATGTTGTACCAAAAATCATTACCGAGTGTGACAATAATCCTTTTAAAGCATTATAGTCAAAAAAATTAGGATTTGAAATAAAAATTTCGTTTGCGAAAAGGCCAATTAAGCCACAAATTGTTCCCACTATAGATAAGAATTCTACTATTGTTTTATAAATAAATGTGTTTTTGTTTTTCATGAAAGCAACTATCAGTAATAGCCACATACATATGTTGCAAGGATATATCGGAAACAGCATTGTATTGTCAACACTTGCGGTTCCATATTTTAAAAAATCAATCCATAATGAACTATAATGAAAAAAAACTGACAGTAAGGCGGTAATTTTCAAAATTTTATCTTTTACTTCTTGTTGCTTTATTTTTCTCTTACAAATACATAATGTGATTATAATAATTACCATCACAGAACTTGCGAATAATACTAGTTTAACCATTGCTACACCTTTTTGATATAAATCGTTTTTTATTAGTGTTTATAAATAAAAAAGCGTACTAAATATACGCTTTCGACTATTTCTTAGTCTTTTCTTTGTGAATAGTAGTTTTCTTACAACGTGAGCAATATTTTTTATACTCTAAACGATCTGGAGTGTTTCGTTTATTTTTTTCTGTAAGATAGTTTTCTTCACCACATTCAGTACATTTTAATAATACATTAATACGCATAAACTGCATCCTCCTAATAAATCTCATATATTATACTACAAAACAAATTAAATTGCAAGTGATTTATTATGTGACTTTTATATTTCTGTTCGTGTACACTAGATTGTGTACACGAACA
>ENA-OOSI01000393-OOSI01000393.1-human-gut-metagenome-genome-assembly--contig:-NODE-393-length-13348-cov-15.093884_pt1 | contig 13348 bp, 11 predicted proteins | sample MGYA00241171_ERZ501200 | MGnify/ENA primary metagenome ERZ501200 (study PRJEB25962, sample SAMEA2042554) | human gut metagenome | biome: human gut; feature: human-associated habitat; material: faeces...
ATGGTATCTAAGGTAAGAGATTTACCAAAACGACGCGGACGGGAGATAAAAACTCTTTCCAGCTTTATCAGGTCTTTAATATATTTTGTTTTATCTACATAAATGTAATTATTTAGGTAAAACTTTATAAATGAGCCTGTTGAACTGATATCTTTCATATGTAATTATCTCCAAACCTTCTTCTAGATTATATATTGAAAAGCTCCTGTTTTGCCCTAATTTGGGATAATTATTGACAAATTAGAGAGGAGTCAAAAAAGAATTTTCCTATAATTAACACAATAAGTTCTCAATGCCATCTTAAGTTTGCCGTTCTTTTATTAAAGACTGCTGTCAGTGCTTAGTATCATCTGCTACAAACGAAGATTATTACCGATCTCTTTAGCTGAAGTTTTTGTGAGCCTCAAGATAAACCATTTGTGGCGCTAAAAATATAAAGGAATTGATATCAATTCACCATTGACATATCAGTAATCTACCAAAGAAGCTAATTCATTGTTTACGACACTTTGAAAAAATTAGTTTTAGTAAGGAATAAATTTCTTTAAAATTTCCTAAAGTTCAGATCTATACTTACCGTTAACTAAGATAACTTAGTGGAGTATCTTATGTCTTTAGTTAACACAAACTATAGCTTTGTTGAAGGATCTGAAGTTCAATCATTTCAGAACCACAATATTGCTGTATCTGCTGTTGGCAACAGACAGGATGACGAAAAGAAACAGAATACTCTGCAGGATGACTGCGTTACCCTCTCTCAAGGAGCACAGTCTTATAATAAAGATTCTTACTCACACAATCGTAGCAAAGCTTTAAAAGCTTACTTATCTAATTCATTTGCTCAATCTTATCAAAGTCAAAATCAATCTCTGTCAGATACTGTATCCTCAATAAGAGAAGCTCTAGGTGAAAAAGATCCTCTTGTAAATGACGATACGCAGGAGGATAACAGTGATGAGAACACTTTTGCTTTAACAGGATCAGATAAAAATTCAGATCCTGTTGATGATACTGACAATGACAAGAGCATTGTAAATAAGTCATCAGCTGACAAAGCTAAAGAGAAAGAGCAAAAGGAAGCTGCTCAAAATCACAATGGCAAAAAGCAAAACGGTGAGTATTTAACTGATGAAGAGCAATCCGAGGTTGAGCAACTAAAAGCACGTGATACCGAGGTAAGAACTCATGAGCAGGCACATCAGTCGGCAGGAGGTTCATACGCAGGATCCCCACAGTATGAATATAAGACAGGACCAGATGGTAATAAGTACATAACTGACGGTCATGTGAATATTGATATTGGTAAAGAATCAACACCAGAAAAAACCATCGAAAAGATGCGTACTGTGATTAGTGCTGCTCATGCACCAGCACAACCATCAGGTCAGGATCTGAAAGTTGCAGCTGAAGCTCAGCAAAAGATGTCTGAAGCTCAGCAGGAGCTCTCTGAAGAAAACACCAAAGAGAACAATCAAAAGTTAAATAAGCATGAGTCATCTGCTACATCTGACAAAAACAGTACAAATTCAAACAGTCCAAATAATGCCACTTCACTGGACACTAAAACTACCTCTGAGAGTGCCTAAATTTCTTCCATAAACACACAATTTCACCATTAAAGAGCATATTCAGTTTAACTCCAATTTAGTTGTATAATTACAGTGCATAATTTCTACTATTTTTGGAGTACATATGGATCCAGTATCAGTTGGAGTTTTATCCATTCTCCCTCCTGTAATTGCCGTTGTATTAGCGTTAATTACTAAGGAAGTATTTTCATCACTAATCGTGGGTATCTTATCAGGAACCCTAATTTACACTTTAAAAACTGATGGTAATATCATTCTAGGACCAGTTGAAAGTGCCTTATCAGTTATGGGCAATAAGTTCGATCGGAACATTGGGCGCTGCTGTGCACTTTTAGGCGCTCTAGTTTATGTTATCTATATGGCCGGAGCTTCTAAAGCTTATGGAAATTGGGCTACTGCTAAAATCAAAGGCAGACGTTCAGCACTTCTATCTACATCAGCTTTAGGCGCTTTTATCTTTATCGACGATTACTTTAACTGCTTAACCGTAGGTACTGTGATGAGACCTATTACCGACAAGTATAAGATCTCAAGAGAAAAGTTAGCCTATATTATCGATTCTACCGCAGCTCCAATCTGCATTATCGCACCTGTTTCATCGTGGGCAGCTGCAGTTGGTTCAAACTTAAAAGCTACCAATACTTTTGATTCAGATATTGCAGCTTTCTGTGCAACCATTCCATGGAACTTCTATGCACTGCTCTGCATTCTGTTAGTCGTTTTAGTTTGTTGCTTTAATGTTGATTTTGGACCAATGTACAAAGCTGAAAAAGAAGCTTATGAGTCTACAAAAGCTGCTAAAGCAGATGTAAAAGATACTGATGAGAGCATCGAAGTAAAGGGCAACGGTACTGTTTTAGACATGGTAATACCAATCATTTCTTTAATTATCTTTGCTGTGCTTGCAATGCTGTATTTAGGCGGTTACTGGGGTGATGATGAAAAATATCACACACTAGGTGCTGCTTTTGGTAACACTGATTCATCACAGTCTTTAGTGTTAAGCTCATTTGGAGCATTAGTTGTTGCTTTCTTAATGATGGTTCCAAGAAAACTCCTATCATTAAAAGAGTATATGGATGGTGTACTGCGCGGTGTTCAGGCTATGATCCCTGCTAACATGATCTTAACCTTTGCCTGGACCATTTCAGGTGTTACCCGCGATCTTTTACAGGCACCAGAATTCATCTCATCTATCGTTCAGAACGATATCGGCTTCGTAGGTGTAGTGCTACCTGCTGTGATCTTTGTGATTGCAGGTTTCTTATCATTCTCAACCGGTACTGCTTGGGGTACTTTTGGTATCTTAATTCCTATTGTGGTGATCGTAGCTCAGGCTGTTGATCCAAATTCAATGGAATTAACCATCATTGCCCTATCAGCAACTTTAGCAGGTTCTGTATTTGGTGATCACTGTTCACCTATTTCAGATACAACTGTTTTATCATCAGCAGGTTCTGGCTGTGTTCACATCGAGCACGTTTACACTCAGTTGCCTTACTCTTTAACTGTAGCTGTAAGTGCCTTAATTGGTTATGCAATTGCAGGTGTAACCAGAAGCTTACCATTAAGTTTGGGTGCCGCTGTAATTGTCATGGTATTATTAATTACATTTATGCACAAACGACAGTTAAAGTTAGCAAAAGCACAAACTGCAGATTAATCTCTTTTCCATGCTCTAGTTATCAGACACTAGAGACAATTAAGGCTCTACATTTTGGTGTAGAGCCTTTTTACTGTGTGTTTCAGTTTAAATAGACTTTTAAGTACTAGTCTTTCTTAGTACGCTCATCGATAATACGCTTTGACTTGTGCTCTGAACGTGTATTCAGACCACCATCCTTATGAACTACTACAGTGTATGGTTTAACACCGATACGCGCCTTTAAAGACTTGGTTACAAGCGCAGCTACTTCCTCGTCTGAATCCTTGTTGTCAAACTTCTTCTCAACTTCAACTGAGTACTTGCAGGTAAAGTCTTTCTCAAAGATTCTGATTAAGTATTCACCGGTGATACCTGAAATTGAACGAATACCAGCCTCAACGTCACTTGGGAATACGTTAACTGCAGATACGATGAACATATCATCCTTTCTACCTAAAACGTGGATACGACCATGGGTACGACCGCACTTGCACTTTGTGTTATCAATCCAGCCGATATCACCTGTACGGAAGCGGATCAATGGACGAGCATGTTTTCTTAAGGTAGTAAATACGAACTCTCCCTTTTCACCTGGAGGTAAAACCTTACCGGTATTAGGATCAACAGTCTCAACAAGGATATGGTTCTCAGCGATGTGAAGACCATCTTTGTACTCACACATTGCAGCGCAAGCACCAAAGATATCAGACAGACCGTAGAAGTCATAAACTTGTGCGCCCCATAAGTCTTCGATTGCCTTACGAGTTGCATCGATAGATCCACCTAGCTCACCTGCTACGATAATGGTCTTGATGTTTAAATCCTTCTTAGGATCAATACCGCTCTTTAGAGCCTTCTCACCTAACTGCCATGCGTATGATGGTGATGTCCAGATTACGGTTGGCTGATAGGTCTTTAGAACCCATAATAAACGCTCTGATGGTAAGGTACCTCCCCAGATACATAGAGCTCCGGTTCTCTGAGCACCGATTACGTCAGGACCACCTACATACAGTGAGAAGTTTAAAGCATGAACGTAACGATCATTTGGTCTTACACCAACCTGCCAGAACCAGCGAGCCTCAGTATCCTGAAACTCATCGAAATCCTTCTGAGTAAATGGGCTGATGGTAGGAACACCAGTTGAACCTGATGAGGTTGAAATAAATACAACATCATCTTCAGGTACTGCACATAACTCACCTAAGAATGAACCTACGCCCTGAGTATCACGTTGGGTCTTTTTATTGATGAATGGGAACTTCTCGATATCTTTTAATGTTTTAATATCTGATGGCTTTACGCCTGCCTCATCAAAAGATCTCTTGTAATAAGGAGAATTATCGTACGCAAACTTTACGATCTCCTGAAGATCTTTTAACTGATTTGCTTCTAAGACTTCACGAGGAGCTGTTTCTAATGCCTCATCCCAGAATTTTGATTTATTGATAGCCATGTAAACCTCTAATTAAAATGCTTGTTAATAAAATTCCATTTAGCGTCACGACCTGCGATGATGGCTTGAATATCGCTCTCATCTAAGTGCTTAAAACGGCCCTGACGTTTGATGTAGGTTGCTACATCAGTAAACTCTTTTGGTTTGCGGTTGATATGGAACTCACCGTTTTCAAATTCAGCTAAGTACCATAAACCACAATCGACAACCTCTTTTGCAACTTCGATACAATCCTCTGTTTTAATTCCCCAACCGGTTGGACATGGAGCGATAACATGGATGTATTTGGTACCTCTAATGGAGGCTGCCTTTTCAACTTTTTTCATAAAGTCTGGAAGGTAACCTACACTTGCTGTAGCTGCATAAGAGATCCCGTGAGCTGCAACAATTTCAAACATGTTTTTCTTGTTTGAAAGATTTCCATGCAGATTTTTTCCTGCAGGAGTAGTGGTTGTTCTAGCTCCAAATGGTGTCAGCGAACTTTTCTGAATACCTGTATTCATGTAAGCTTCGTTGTCATAGCAGATGTATAAAACATCATCATTTCTGTCTATGGCACCTGAAAGCGCCTGAATACCGATATCAGCGGTACCACCATCACCGGCAAAACCTACTACATTAAAATCAGTTTTGCCTAAAGCCTTTAAACCAGCCTGAATACCTGTCATCATGGATGCAGTACCGGCAAAGGTTGAAATAATTGCATTATTTGCAAAGCACAGCTGTGGGAAGTTAAAACCTACAGCTGACATACAACCTGCAGGAATTACCGCAACAGATCTTTTGCCTAAAACTTTTAGAGCAATACGAACAGCTAGTGATCCGCCACAGCCTGCGCAAGCTTTGTGACCGTAGAAGAATTCATCATCTGTTAGTGTTTTTACGTTAACTGCCATGACTATTCCTCCTTCAGACCTACAAATACAATTTCGTGATTTAGCGACTGAAGTCTTGTAAAGATGTCTTCAATCTGATGTTTTTCGATATTTCTGCCACCTAATCCTGCTATATAATTTGAAGAAACCACATCAAGTTTTGCTTTGTGCAGAGCTGAATTTACATTGGTATACACAGTGCCTTCATTACCAAAGGAAATATCTTTTTCTAAAACACCAATGGCTTTGACGTTTTTAAGAGCTTCTACAATTTCCTCATTAGGGAATGGTCTTAGATAGCGAATTCTTAACAAACCTACCTTTTGGCCTTTGTCTCTTAAGTCATCGACAACTTCTTTTACCAAACCTGAGATAGTACCTAAGGTTACAATCACAAAATCAGCGTCTTCTGTCTTATAAGTCTCAATTAAGCCTGAATACTTACGGTTAAAGATTTTAAAGAACTTATCCTCACACTCTTTAATAACCTTGCGGGCATTTAAAATTCCCAAATGCTCTTTGTACTTAAACTCTGTATTTGTATCAGGGCCTGCTGAGAACCCTAAGTTTTTAGGATCATCAAACGAGATCTTATTATCAGTTTCATATGGAGGTAAAAACTCATCTGCCCGCTCTGCATCAGGTACATCTACAACCTCATAGGTATGAGTTAGAGTAAAGCCATCTAAATTAGCCATAAATGGAGTTGCTACATCTTTATGCTCTGCAACATAAAAACTCATTAAAGCTAAATCTAAAGCCTCTTGAGCATCCTCTGCATAAGCCTGGATCCAGCCATGATCTAGTAAAGATAATGAATCTCTCTGATCACCATAGATATTCCAAGGTAACGCTGTTGATCGGTTAGCATTCATCATTACGATTGGAAAGCGTCCGCCGGATGCGTAAGTCAAACACTCAGCCATATATAAAAGGCCTTGTGATGATGTTGCCGTAAAGGTTCTGGCTCCAACAGCTGATGCGCCGATAGCAGCAGATAGCGCTGAATGCTCTGACTCCACATGAATAAACTCAGACTTTAGCTCACCTGACTCGACTAACTCAGATAACTTTTCTACAACAGTGGTCTGAGGTGTAATTGGGTATGCTGAAATCACATGAGGCTTTGCAAGACATACACCTAACGCAAATGCTTCATTGCCTGATAAAAATTTCTTAGTCATTATTTTTCAGACTCCATAGTAATTGCGCCGTGTTTACAGATCTTCTGGCAGATGCCACATCCTTTACAAAAGTCATAATCGATTTCTACTTTGTCACCGTATTTTGAAATTACGCCATCTGGGCAATACAGGTAGCAAAGGAAACAGCCATTGCACTTTTCTGTGTCGCATACTGGCTTTTCATTTCTCCAGCCTGAGTTTTTTGTAACTAAGCCAGGCTTATAGCTTGGAGCAAATGGAATATTTGAAGTTGTAAACTTGATGTTATCTTTTAATTCAACATTCATGACTGCCTCCTAAGACTTAACAGCATCAAATGCTGCTTTAACTACTTCAATATTTCTTTGTTGAAGTTTTGGAGGCATGTTCTGCTCGATAGCAAACTTAAGATCATCTACTGTAACCTCATCAAAGACAGCAGCAATCGCGCCTAAAATTACAGTATTGGTAATGGGTAAGTGCAGAATTTTCTCTGCAATAGACACACCGTCGATGGTGATAATTTTTGAATTTGTGAATATTTTCTTGGTACAAAGAATGATTTTTCCATTCTCTTTTAATTCTAAAAATGCATCATCATTGAATAAGGTATCATCAAGATATACAGCAAAGTCAGCTTTCTCAATCTCAGCTCTGTTACCAACCTTTTTAGTATCAAGTTTGGTGAAAGCTCTAATTGGTGCGCCTCTGCGCTCAGGGCCGAAAGATGGAAATGCTAAAGCATTATTGCCGTCTTTCTTTAAAGAGTAGGCTGCGCCTAAAAGACGGGCAGCTGTAAATGCGCCTTGACCGCCTCGCCCATGCCATAGAAACTCATACATTATTCTTACCTTTTTGTATGTAATCTATTCTTAAAATTAAGAATATTGTTATTAAATTTAGTGAATAAATTATCCAAATTTTCCATGATATTGTCTAATACTAATTACAAATACCAAGTTATAACTATTTTTTATAACACATTGTCAATTCTTAAGATAAAGATGAATAAAAAGAAGTCAGAACGGCTTATTTAGGCGATTTTAAAGAAGTAAGTAGAAGTTAAAATTTAAAATTGAGAATAGAGTGAAACGAGGATAAATGATAAAGGAGCAACAAAAAGTCACTCCTTTAAATGTCATAGGATTGAAATTATTCTGTCTAAACCATGGTTCTGCAGTAAAATTGTTCTAGAACGGAACAAGTTAGCTTAATCAGAAAGTCCATGACGGCGGAAGTAGTTTTTGATCTCTTCAATGTATAAAGTACCCATCTGACTTAAGATCTGATTCTTTTTCACAATATAGCCAATGCTCATATTGTCATCTTCATCGCCCTCATCAGGTTTAAATGGCACAGCTACATAATCGTCACCATTTAACTCCTCACAGATAATACCAGAACACAAGGTAAAGCCGTTAAGGCCACGCATTAGGTTCAGCATTGAGGCTCTATCATTTACTTTTACAGTTCGTAAGTACTCTTTAGTAGAATAGATTTCTTCTGCAAAATAGAAAGAGCTGTTATCGCCCTGTTCAAAAGATAAGCTTGGGTAATCAGCTAGATCTGAGAAATGAATTTCTTTGTATGTTGCTAATGGATGATCTTTATACAGGTACACATAAACCTGACAGTTAATCAGATGATGGAATTCAAGCTCAGCTGAGTTTAAGAGCTTTAAGATCATGTTACGGTTAAAGTTTGATAAATATAAAATACCAATTTCACTCTTTAATGAGCTTACGTCATCGATAACTTCACGAGTCTTGGTCTCACGGATAGCAAAGTCATACTCTGCGGTATTAAATTTCTTAACCATCTCCACGAAAGACTTGGTTGCAAAAGAATAGTGCTGAGTAGAAACACCGAACTTCTTTTTTAAAGTACCGTTCTTACCAAACTTATCTAATAAAGACTCGTACTGATGATAAACCTGTCTTGCGTAGGTAATGAACTCAACACCTTCATTGGTGAGGCTGACACCACGACCTGATCTGTGGAAGATGGAGATTGAAAATTCATCTTCTAGATCATGAATAGCATTTGAAAGACTTGGCTGAGAAACATATAAGATCTGAGCTGCCTTATTAAATGATCCGGTTTCTGAAATTGTTATTGCATAATGAAGTTGGGTTAAGGTCATAATTGCCTCTAAATTTGCCGGTTCTGATACGCTATTCACATTGTAATATTTTTTTCACTCTTTAAAAATACCATAAATCCTAGTAAAATGATAAGTATTAAATATTAAAGGAAAGATCACATGAAAATTTCGACCAAAGGAAGATATGCCATTCGCATGATGCTTGATTTGGCAGAACACCGTAACAACGGATTTATTACTTTAAAAGATATCGCTCATAGACAGAACATTTCAAAAAAATACTTAGAGCAGATCATTCCTGTATTAAACAGATCTAACTTTTTAAAAACCTCTCGCGGTTATCAGGGTGGCTACCAGTTAGCAAAAGAACCATCTGAATATAGCTTAGGTGCAATTTTACGTTTAACCGAAGGTAATTTAGCTCCTGTAGCCTGTTTAGAGTGTGATCCTGTTAATTGTGAAAGAAGTGCAAACTGTGTAACTCTACCTGTATGGCAGGGCTTATACAAAATCATCACTGATTATTTAGATTCAATCACCCTGCAGGATCTTTTAGACAAACAGATTGAGATGTACTCAAACGACTACATGATTTAAAAGATGTTTAAAGCTTAATTTAATAGCTTAAGATATAAACTTATGATAGTTACTCTTAACTACAGCACGTTAAGAGTACATAAGATGGTATCAAATGATACGTGTTTTGCATTGATAAAGCTTACATGTCTGGAAGTACGATTTTGTTTTACCGTAATTGTACATACAAAGTTGGTATCCACTTTGTAGATCTTTTCGATATCAAAGGACATCAGCTTTTGTCCTTTTGAAATTCTCTGACCTTCAACTACATTTAATTTAAAGAATTCTTTTTTGTACTTCTCAAACTCCAACCCTATGTTGATGATGAGATGCGCATTGCCAACTTTTAAAAGCATAGCATTGCCTACAGGAGAAATTCTCTCAACGATACAGGCACATGGAGAAAGAACTTTATTCTCAACAGGTTGGATACCTAAAGAATTACCAAAGACATCTCGTGATATGTTAGACTCCGCAATCATATCAGAAGGTACAATATTGCCATCAAATGGTGACAGGATCTTATGGTATCCACTATCCTTAAATAAATTTAAGAATATAGATACGTACCTTAATACTAAAATAACGAGCTTTTTCTGTCTGTTCATAATTGCTTTGTCTTAATAAAACCATTCACAGTATATAGCTATAACTTTTTAAAACAAACTAAAAAGACTTAAATTCAGCATGATTAAGTGAGATTTTCAACGCATATCAAAATATGAATACCAGTTAAAAAGTGATTTGCCTGTATGAAGTGACTCTATCTTTTTAAGATCACTCTCATCTTAACTAAAGTCAAAGCTCTCAAGGTTCTATTTCATTCTCGTTACAATTGATGATTTAGGAATTACCACAATGACGTTTTGCTACTGATATCTTAAAGCTATTTGAGCACAGCTCTTATGATACTTTTGCGCTATCTCTACTAAGATAGGTTCATTAAAGATATCTTTTGTACCTTCTGTAAATAATCCTCACGACAGCATCAAAGTTCCATGAACGTTTAACCACTCATTTATCTTTATATGCTGAAAATAAAGAGATGACTTAAGAACTTGCTAAAAAAGAGCCTGCAAAACAGCTTTGCAGGCAAAAGCACATATTGTAATCGGCTGTACCGTAAATATTAAATTGAGGTAGATAAAATTAACGCTTAAGCATACAGATGCTTTGAGAAGTATCTGTCGCCACTGTCTGGTAAAAGAGATCCCTAAAAAAACTAGAGATCTCTTTGAGAATTTTAAAATTCCTTTTCCTAAGAAACAGATCAAAGATTAGTAACTATGATCTGCGGAGTTTAGGTGTCAAATAAGGAAGTTAGCCTTCGCTAATTAGTCAAATTTTGGTGTTTTGCTGCAAAATACAGGTAAAGGAAATTGATAGAGCAAGAGACTCATATCAGAAGTTCTTTACAGATGAGAAGTTAGATACCATTAAGTACAGAGACATGTTAATTGATTCATCTACTATGTCTCAAGACGAGATAGCAGATTGCATCATTGAAGCTGCTAAAAAAAAATTGCACTTCTAATGATGGACTAGAGTTCTTTGATTTAATAGATAAAATCTAGGTTTAAGGCAGTCGCATTCAGGTGTGACTGCCTTTTTTTAAGCTCTGTTATAAGATCAGAGCCAGAAGAGGAATTGAAAGTACTGATAACAGAGTGGTTAAGAAAGTACCTTCTGACATGGTGCTACCATCAATATTATTCTTTAAGCACAGCATTGTACCAATTGAAGCTACAGGCATACCAAATAGAACTACTAATACCTGAGTGTATTTGTAATCTAATGGGCTTAATCTGAATAAACCGTATAGAACAACAGGAATTGCTAAAAGCTTAATTGCAGTAAGAATATACATTCTTACATTGCCTAACATTCTCAATACAGGGATACCAGCAAGAGTAGAACCAATAATTAGTAATGAACCAGGTACAGTCATGCTTCCAACTAAAGAGCAAGCTTCTGATATTTCTTTTGGCATCTTAGCCTGCAGACATACAATCACGATAGTGATGTAAGTTGCACACAGACATGGAGAGAATAGAGTTCTCCACTTGAACTCAAACTTACCTTTTCCTGAGGTAATAATAGGCACACCAAACATAAAGATTAAGATGTTAAATGGAATAGTTACAACCGCAGCATAGAAAATTGCGGTTGAACCAAATAAAGCATCTAATACTGGGAAACCAATATAGTTGATGTTTCCAAAGATCAGCATGAATCTGTATGAACCAAGATCATTAGGATTTTTACAGATTAACTTTGATACAATAAAAGCAATGATAAAAAGGAAAACATAAGACAAAAGACCTGCAGTTAATACAGGAGGAATATCCTCTGGCTTAGGTAATACCTCACCCATTACTGAAGATAAAATTAAGAAAGGTGCAGTAATATTTAAAATCAGAGATGAGAACTTACGATTAAAGTCGACATCCATGTATCTTAGCTTGTTACAGCAAAAACCAATGATAACAAGCAGAAACAGAGCCCCCATCTGGGTCAGTGTATCTAAAAAGCTCATTTTTGCTCCATGTCACAAAATTAAAAATAAGTGCGCACATGATATGCCTATTTTGTGACGAATAGTAGAGATTTTTTTAAATCACAATTATTGAACACCTATAATAAAATTAGTTTTACAGAAGATGGTTCTTGATATTTATGCTGTTGCTTATAAGTTAATTTGTTACAAATTGCTTATGAAGCTCTACTCTATATTTTTATAATGTATTTTTAACTAAACAGAGTTAACTTTCTAGAACGAAATCGAAGTTTTATCACCTTCAACTTTATTGCTTTAACTTTTGATTACAAAGATTAAGTTAAGCATAATCTCTTAAATTTGATTAGGCAATTAAGCTTATACAGATGCATACTTTACAATTCAAAATAACATAATTGTCTTAGATAAGGATGTATCTGTATCATTAGTAGTGGATTGCATCCAATCCGCAAAATAAATTCAAGGCTTCAAAATGAAGTGATTTTCCTATACCAAGCAAGACTTATGTCAGCAAATGCGGTGACATAATTAGAAAAGGCAACATTGAATCCTTTGAATATCAACATGCATTAAAAATAATCTCTGATTGGAGAAATCTTCATTCTCAACCTTTAAATGAAGTTCGCGCTTTAATAAAAATTAGATAAAACAGACTTGGCTTCAAAAAGTTAATCATTGGTCAACGTTTAAAACGTATGCCATCTATCATTGAAAAACTGAATAGATTTGGCGGAATAGAACTATCAAGAATACAGGATATAGGTGGTCTTAGAATAGTAGTACCTACAATAGATGATATTAAAAAAGTCCATGACAGATTACTTAGAAAAAATTCTACTTTGTCTTTGTCAAACGAAAAAGACTACATAAACAAAGATGGACCAAAGACTGATGGTTACAGAAGTGTCCACATGATCTTCAAGTACAAAAGTAAAAAACATCCTGAACTTGCTCAATACAATATCGAAATTCAAATAAGAACTCAGCTTCAGCACTGTTGGGGAACAACAGTAGAAACATTAGGTATGATTGATAAGGAACCATACAAGACAGGTAAAGGAGAGTTCAAAACAAAACGTTTCTTACTTCTTGTAAGTGCTCTTTTTGCTTTAAAAGAAAAGACAAAGATACCTGATGCACTAGCAAAAGTATCACCTCTTGAAATAGCAAAAGAAATTGAGGACATTGATAACGAACTTAATATCACAAGAAAGTTGCAAGGCGTAGTTGTAAGTATCAAAGAGAAAAAAGTAAATCCTGATGATTACTACTATGTATTAGAGCTTACTGTTAAAGATGATGGCAAAAGTAATATCAAAATCATGTCATTTAAAGTCGGTACAGATAGTTTAGCTGAGGATTTCAATAGACAATATGAAGTGACCTCCGCGAATGTAAATTCGTGGATTTACCGTGTAA
>ENA-OOSI01000394-OOSI01000394.1-human-gut-metagenome-genome-assembly--contig:-NODE-394-length-13343-cov-1.976972_pt1 | contig 13343 bp, 9 predicted proteins | sample MGYA00241171_ERZ501200 | MGnify/ENA primary metagenome ERZ501200 (study PRJEB25962, sample SAMEA2042554) | human gut metagenome | biome: human gut; feature: human-associated habitat; material: faeces...
AACGGTAATTATAGCCGCCGTATCTGTTGCTGTATTCGGTGCAATGCTCAGTATATATACCTCTTTTACAGAGACCGACAAGGAAAAAATAAAATTAATCCGGACCCTCGGCGGAAAGAAACGTCATGTTCTGTTTTACCTTCTCTTTCCGTCATCACTGCCGACAATCGTAAATGCCATGAAAGTCAATCTGGGGCTTTCCCTTGTAGGTGTAATCATCGGTGAATTCCTTGCAGCAAAGGAAGGACTTGGTTATTTAATCATCTACGGCAGCCAGGTATTTAAAATGGACTGGGTACTTCTTTCCATTGTTTTACTTTCTATTCTTTCAGTAATTCTTTATATAATTATCGGAATATTTGAAAAGAGGACTTCCGGCAGATAATTACTTTGCATACTCGTTAATTGCTTCCTGTATTCTTGATTTAGTAAGTTCAGCAAGCTCTGTCTTTTTCATATCTTTATATTCTTCATATGGTATCGGCTTCAGGTAATGTACCTGTGTTGTCACTTTCCTGAGGCTGTTGCCATCCATTGCTTTATAGGAATCAATAAGTGCCACCGGTATAACCGGAACTTTGGCATCCATCGCGCACTTAAATACACCTGCTTTAAAATCCTGAAGGGTATTCTTATTGTCACCATACTTGCCCTCAGGGAATAGCAGATATATTTTTCCTTCTTTAAGTTCCCTGGTAACAGTCATCATGGTCTTCATCTGCTGTCTGGCGTCTTTAAGATTAATGCCGTGCCCCCCTACCATAGGAAGCATCTGCCTGACAATCATCTGATGTTCCCTCTTGCTGTCGATAATAATAGTAAGAGGTCTGTCATGATTGCACACAATTCCTAACCCGTCATAATGTCCCTGATGGTTGGCATACATTACATAATTACCTGTTTCCGGCAGATTTTCCTTTCCATAAACCTTTGTGGTGGTCCTGGAATTTTTTCGCATCTTATCAACAATTTTCTGTACCTCACGATACTTGTCAAGTTCGCTATATTTCTCCGGACGTTTCATCATATAATTACATTTATTAATTTCATATATCAGAAAGAAAAATGAACGAAGTGCCATAACAATAAGTCTCAACATACTTTTATACATCCTTTCTTCTTTTTTGTAAAATCACCGCTCATCCGGTTAATGCTACAATTATATACGTTAATTTTTCTTTTTTCAATAGTACGCTCATATTATCTTAGTTATATACATAAAATATACTAACAAAAAAGTCCGGAGTTTTTAATGAAGAAGTTTTTTTCTTTTATTATTTCTTTTATACTTATCCTATCATCTGCCCATATCAGTGTGACTGCCGATGAGCTTAGCTTAACCTCCAAATCAGCAATTCTTATGGAAGCATCTACAGGAAAAATCATTTATGAGCATAACCCCGATGAAATTCTCCGCCCTGCCAGTATTACAAAGATAATGACGCTTATACTGATTTTTGATGCCATACATGACGGCAGAATCAAAATGGATGACACTGTAACAGTATCCGAACATGCCGCTTCAATGGGCGGCAGTCAGGTCTTTCTTGAAGCCGGCGAGACCCAGACCGTTGAAACCCTTATTAAATGCATTGCCATTGCAAGTGCCAATGATGCCTGTGTAGCCATGGCAGAATACATTGACACCTCTGAGGAAAATTTTGTTGCCCATATGAATGAACGTGCCAAAGGTCTTTCAATGACTAACACAAATTTTGTCAACTGCTGCGGTCTTGATGCCGATAATCATGTAACCACAGCGAGGGATGTGGCACTCATGTCAAAGGAACTTATCAACAAATATCCTGAAATACATAATATTTCAACAATCTGGATGGACACAATAACCCATGTTACAAGGCGGGGTGAAAGCGATTTTACCCTTACCAATACCAATAAACTTATCAAGCAGTACGAATGGGCAACAGGGTTAAAAACAGGTTCTACGAGCCTTGCCGGATTCTGTCTTTCCGCTACCGCAAAAAGAAACGATATTGAGCTTATTTCCGTTGTTATGGCATCCAAGGACGGCAAATCCCGTGTTGCCGATTCTATCAAACTTCTTAACTATGGTTATTCACTATGTCAGATGTATAAGGATTCCAATATGCCCAATATCCCCTCTCCCGGAATATCCGGCGGCATGATTAAAGAGCTTGACTGCGAATATAGTGACAATTTTTCTTATCTTTTCACAGAAAAATATGACGAAGCCCTTATTACAAAAGATTTTGAATTTATTGATGGACTGAAAGCCCCGGTTAATGAGGGTGATGTTGTCGGGCAGCTTTGCTACAAATACAATGGTACGCTTATAGGGACCATTGATGTCAAATCTTCCGTTACCGTAAAAAAAGCAGGCTATAAGGACTATTTCTCATTTCTTGCAAAAAATGTGTTCTGTATATAACAAAAAGCTTCAGTCACATAGTCTGTGACTGAAGCCTCTATTATCTTACTACATATTCAAAATACTTATGTAAAATTAAGCATCCTGTCTTCTCTTCTTGAATGAAACAACAACGATTCCGCAAGCTGCTGCTACTGCGATTATTGCTGTAGCTACTGCCATAGAATCACCTGCGCTTACATTTCCGTTATTGCCACCTGCTGGCTTGTTGTCTTCTGCTGGCTTGTTATTGTCTGCTGGCTTGTTATCGTCTGCTGGCTTGTTGTCTTCTGCTGGCTTGTTGTCTTTCACTGGTGTTACAGTTGGACCAGCATATTCTACAGCTGTAATCTGTTTTGCATCAAGTCCTGCACCACCTGTAACATCTGTTACTTTTACTGTGAATGTTACATCGCTGACTTCATCCAATACTAATTCGAAATTAGCTGTATTGTCACCAAATGAATTATCCTTACCAATCTGATATTTCCATGAATATTCAGCTGATGACTGAAGGAACTTATATGTATAACTGCCGGCTGCTACATTCTTGAATGTAATTGTGTATGTATCACCATTCTTTGTCATAGCCTTACCAGGTAAATCAAACCCAGTATCTGTAATAGTACCTACTACAGAAAGTACATCAGTTACAGGAAGTGGTGCAATTTCCTGTGTCATTGCAGCATCTTTAAATAACTTCTTTGATGTTAAATCGAAATATGCTTTACCATTGCTCTGTGCTACAACTTCTGAATTCCAAGCGCCTTCCTGATATTCTGCAACAGCTGTGCCATCAGCATATCCAACTACCTGAAAGCCCTGTACTTCATCCGCATTGTTAATTGTAAATACTGCGTAATTCTTGCCGCCTTCTGTAACTGCATCTCCTACAGGAAGAGTTCCAGTACCCCAGTCTGTTGGCTTAGCTGCTGTTGCAGCGGTCGCTACACTTGCAGTTCCGCCCCAAACATTTCCTTTGTAATATTCTGCTGTCTTACCTGATGTCAGTTCAACATATACTTTAACTGTTGTTCCTGCTGCCTTAGCAGTCTTAGGTGCTACAACAAGTCCTGCTGCTGCGAATGCAAAAGCAGCTACTGTAGCAATGACCCTTTTTAAAATTTTCTTCATTTTTCGTATTCTTCCTTTCCAATACATTTTATTCATGTCTTATGACACTAGCTTTATTTTAGTACAGGTATTTTATTTTTTCAATATTTCATTTGTTGTTTTTTCACTATAAAAATGTTGATTTTATTAAATATATGTGCAATATTACAACTCTAAGAATATCCGATACAAAAAAGGAACCGGTCTGAACCGATTCCTTTATGTAAGCATTTCTATAAAATACTAATTAAGCTTCTACGCTTCTTCTCTTAGCTACAACTGCTACAACTGCGCTTAATGCTGCAACTGCTGCTACGATGTATACCATAACTGAAGAATCGCCTGCTGCTGGAGTTGCTGGAGCTGCTGGTGTTGCTGCACTTGCTTCTTTAACTGTTACAGCTGCCTTAGTTCCATCAAATGTAATTGTTACTGTAGAACCATCTTTTGCTACATCAACTTTTGCATTAGCTCCGCCGCTTGATGCATCACCTTCAAGGTTATATTCGCCATTATCCCAAGCATGGTTTGTACGAATCTTGAATTCATAAGATCCAGCCTTAACATCTGTGATGTCTACTGAATATGTTCCATCTGCCTGCTTAACCAAATCTGTGTCCTTATCCCAGTTACCATTGATTGATCCGATAACACTGTATGTGTCATCTGCTGCGAAAGCTGTCATAGCCATCATTCCAATTACCATTGCCATTGCTAAAACGGCTGTAATTACTCTTTTTGCAATTTTTTTCATTTTTTTATTCCTTTCCTAAATACATTATTGTGTCTTACGACTGTCCTTATTCTAATACTTTAGTTTTCTTTTTTCAATAGCATTTATGTTGATTTTCTAATCTAAAAATGTTGATTTTCTGCGATTATCCTATGTACAGAAAATAACAAGTCCCGGAAACCTGACGTTCCCGGGACTATAATTATGCTATATTATTTTGTTGCGCCTTTTACAAGTATTGTACATGAAATTCCATCTACGGTAATTTTTCCGTTTGCTGTTCCGAGAGAATCAGTTCCTGCCTTGTCGCCCTGTACGCAGATTGTCCAGTCACCTTCCGGAAGTGTAACTGTTGTTGCTTCACTTAATGGGTTATATACAACAAAGATTGAATCTGATACTTCTTCCTTAACACCTGTTAATTCATAAGCAATAACACCCTTGTCCGTGTCTTCAGTAAACTTATAATAACTTGAAGCAGTGTCCATTATTCTTAATGAAGCATGTGCTTTTCTGAATGCTATCATTCCCTTATAGTAATTAAATACTTTCTGGTATGTAGCATCACTTAATGTGCTCCACTTAATGCTGTTTACTTCATCACCTGCATTATAACTGTCGCTGCTAAATGTTCCGTCACCATTAGGCTTGCTTCTTAATATTTCTTCACCGGCAAGGATAAATGGTGTTCCCTGTGAAGTATATACAATAGCTGCTGAAAGAAGATTCTGTTTAACTTTATCTTCCATACTGTCATTTGGATTAGATAAATTGATTTCATCCCATAATGTCCTGTTATCGTGGCATGATGCATAGACAATGTTCTGTGAGCCCTTTTCTGACCATCCGGTCTTGCCCTGGATTGCTTTCTTAATTACATCTGTATTAGAGATGTTTCCGTTGACATATCCTTTTTCATCCGCAGTAAATACACTACCTTTAATTGCATCACGGATTGTATCACTAAACATTGCAAATCTGTCTAACTTATTAACGTACATCTGTGTTGCCAGTGTTACACCTGACTTAGTAATCTTAGTTGTCATGCTCCAGCCTTCACCGTAAAGAATGATAGAAGGATCTATCTTATCTAATTCTGTTCTGATTGCTTTAATCGTATCAATATCAATAAGGCCTACAAGGTCAAATCTGAAACCGTCGATATGATATTCTTTAGCCCAGTATACTACAGAATCAACAATAAACTTACTTACCATAGCTCTCTCTGAAGCTACGTCATTGCCACAGCCTGAACCATTAGCGCCCGGACGATAGAAATAATCAGGTACGAGTTCATTGAAGCAGTAGCTTGTATTGTATGTATGGTTATATACGACGTCCATAACAACGCTTAATCCATTATCATGTAATGCCTTAACCATCTGTTTAACTTCACTTACACGTGCTGCTCCATTATATGGATCTGATGAGTATGAACCCTCAGGTACATTGTAATTCTTAGGATCATAACCCCAGTTGTACTGTTTTGTATCTAACTTAGTCTCGTCAACTGTTGCATAATCATACATTGGTCCGATCTGGACATGTGTTACACCAAGTTCTTTGATATGATCAAGACCTGTTGCCTGTCCTGAACCATTAGTTGTTCCTGTTTCTGTCAGTCCAAGATATTTACCTATATTCTTAATACCTGATGATGAATCAGCCGAAAGGTCTCTTATATGGAGTTCATATACTGATGCATCTGTAGCATTAAGTTTCTTATTAGGATTAGTATCCTTATCCCATCCGTCAGGGTCTGTTGATGATAAATCAATTACCATTGCCCTGTTACCATTGACTCCGACTGCCTTAGCATATGGATCACATGCCTCTGTCTTAGATGAGCCAAAATCTGCTTCATATAAATAGAATACGCCGTTAAGGTCTCCTTCTGCCTTAACTGTCCATACGCCATTCTTATCAAGTGTCATATCATATGATTTAATAAGGTCATCTGTTCCCTTAACACCTGACTTGTATGTATTCACTTTAACTGCCTTAGCTGTTGGTGCCCATACTTTAAATGTTGTGGAATCCTTAGACCATGCTGCTCCAAGGTCATCTCCGTCATATGTATAAGTATCTTCAAATTCAGATGTAGAATAATAATCAGGTACTGTTACATCATATCCGACATTTCCCAGCATTACTTTATATTTGCCAAACTGGTCTGCTTTTTCTTTAAGTTTAACAATTATCTTCTTAGCATCACCTGAATCTTTTTCAACACTGTCAATAGCTAATTCTTTGCCTTCTGCGTCAGTAACTTTAATTTCATTGTCCTTGTATTCTTCTGTTAATGTTATCTTAAGTGTCTGGAAATCTCCATCCAGCTCTGCACTTAATACACTAAGCCCTGTCACGCAATCTTCTCCTAGCTCTAATTTGTATCCTTCAACACCTGAAGTTATGTATACTTCAACTGTTCCGGCGATAACACCGTTCAATGTAATAAACTGATCGGAATCAATATCCTTTGATTCCCATTCATTGAGTCTGACAATAAAACCTATAGTTGTTGTACCTGCAGGAAATACTGCTGTTGTCTTAACACCGTGTTCATCCTTGTCTGTTCCGAATGTGTATGCCTTACCTTCGTCCCCGCCATCCGGCCAAAGCCATACATTCCAGCCATCATACACACCGTCTTCTCTTAAATAATGGACATTAAGAGTAAGCTCTGTTGCTTTGTTGGAATTATCGGTTGTAGACTCTGTCTCTACAGGAGTTGTTGTCTCAACCGATCCCTGGTCCTTCTTCTTGCCGCAGGCTACCATGGAAAATACCATAAGTGCCACAAGAAGAATTGCAAATAATTTACGCAATTTTTTCATTGGGTAATACCTCCTTCTTTGTATCTTTATAATTTTAACAAAAAAGGCGAACCAATAAAATATCATTTTTCTATAATATATATCACTTTTCTTAATCGGGATTATTCACCGATATTATTTCCTGTATATAACTGGTAATATCTTCCTTTTTTCGCAATAAGCTCATCATGTGAGCCCCTTTCAATGATACGTCCCTGCTCAAGAACCATTATACAGTCAGCATTTTTTACAGTGGAAAGTCTGTGGGCAATAACAAAAGTTGTTCTGCCTTTCATCAGTCTGTCCATACCGTCCTGGACTATTTTTTCAGTTCTGGTATCAATAGAAGATGTTGCTTCATCAAGGATAAGAACCGGAGGGTCTGCTATTGCAGCTCTGGCAATGGCAAGCAGCTGCCTCTGTCCCTGGCTTAAATTGGCGCCGTCACCTGTAAGCATGGTATCGTAACCCTTAGGAAGATGTTTTATAAAGCCGTGGGCATTGGCAAGTTTCGCTGCCGCATACACATCCTCATCGCTTGCATCGAGTCTTCCGTATCTTATGTTATCCATAACAGTACCGGTAAAAAGATGTGTGTCCTGCAATACAATACCAAGTGATTTTCTCAAATCTGCTTTTTTTATCTTATTAATATTAATGCCATCATAACGGATTTTTCCATCCTGTATATCATAAAAGCGGTTAATAAGGTTAGTTATGGTGGTCTTGCCTGCTCCTGTTGAGCCTACAAATGCAATCTTCTGTCCGGGCGTAGCATACAGGTCAACATTGTGAAGTACAATTTTTTCATCATTATATCCAAAATCCACATCAAAAAATTCCACATCACCTTTAAGCTCTATATAATCGGTTGTATTATTTTCCTTATGATAGTGCTTCCATGCCCATAGACCTGTACGGTCTTTGGTCTCGCTTATTACACCATCTTTTTTTACAGCATTTACAAGCGTTACATAACCCTCGTCAACCTCAGGTTTTTCATCAAGAAGTGAGAAAATTCTTTCCCCTCCCGCAAGTGCCATAATAATACTGTTAAACTGCATACTGATCTGGTTAATAGGCATATTAAGGCTTTTGCTCAGGGTGAGGAAACTTACGAGTCCTCCGATTGTTACTCCGGCTATTCCGTATATTGCAAAAAGTCCGCCCGCAATAGCTATTACAACGTAACTTAAATTACCAAGCTGTGCATTAATAGGTCCTATTATATTAGCGTATTTGTTGGCATTATATGCGCTGTTAAAAAGTCTGTCATTGAGTTCTTTGAATTTTTCTTTTCCTTCTTCTTCATGGCAGAATACTTTTACAACTTTCTGTCCTGCCATCATTTCTTCGATATATCCGTTCACGGCACCCAGGTCTCTCTGCTGTGCGACAAAATACTTTCCGCTGAGTCCTGATACTTTTTTTGTAAGAATAATCATTACCGCTACCATTACAAAGGCTACTCCTGTAAGTGGAAGACTTATTGAAACCATGCTTATTACAATTCCAACAATCATAATTATGCTGTTAAGGAACTGTGGCATGCTCTGGCTTATCATCTGTCTTAAAGTATCTACGTCATTGGTATATACGGACATAATATCTCCGTGTGAGTGCGTATCAAAGTATCTGATAGGAAGAGACTCCATATGATGGAAAAGCTCGTCCCTTGTGTATTTTAATGTTCCCTGTGTTACATATACCATTGTCTTGGCATTGCCGAATGAAGCAAGAACACCTACAAGGTATATGCAGCCAACTCTTAATATTTCTTTCGACAAAGCAGTATAATCAGGTACATCCTGTTTTAAAAGCGGTATGATAAAATCATCAATAAGTGTTCTTATGAACATTGTTCCCTGCAATGTTGAAAAAACGTTTACCACTATACATAACGCAACAAATATGCAGGCAAATTTATATCTTTTGAATACAAGGTTTAAAATTCTTTTTAAAACCTGTGCAGGATTGTTTACTGTAGGTTTCATTCCTCTTGGTGCAGGCATTACTTATCGCCTCCTTTTGAATTTTCATCAAAGTCTCCGCCCGTTCCTGTCTGGGACTCATACACTTCTTTGTATATATCATTACCGGCAAGAAGTTCTTCGTGAGTTCCCACTCCGTTAATTTTACCATCCTCCATTACGATTATCCTGTCTGCGTCCTGAACACTTGATATTCTCTGTGCAATGATAATCTTTGTAATGTCAGGTATCTCTGTTTTAAAGGCTGTTCTGATTTTTTTATCCGTTGTTGTATCAACCGCGCTTGTACTGTCATCAAGGATAAGAATCTTTGGGTTTTTAAGTAAGGCTCTTGCAATACAAAGTCTCTGCCTCTGTCCGCCGGATACATTGGTGCCGCCCTGCTCGATGTATGTATTATAGCCGTCAGGGAATTTCTCAATAAACTCATCTGCACAGGCAAGCCTGCAGGCCCTAATGCACTCTTCTTCCGTTGCTTCTTTATTGCCCCATCTTAAATTTTCAAGAATTGTTCCCGAAAAAAGGACATTTTTTTGTAAAACAACACTTACCTGATTACGGAGTGTTTCCAGGTCATACTTTCTGACATCAACGCCGCCGACCTCTATATCACCATCTGTTACATCGTAAAGTCTGCTTATAAGATTGACAAGGCTGGTCTTGGCACTTCCGGTTCCGCCGATAATTCCTATTGTCTCTCCGGATTTTATATCAAGCTGTATATCGCTTAACACCATGTCTTCACTGTCTTTTTTATATTTAAAGTTGACATGGTTAAAAATAATGCTTCCATCCTTTACTTCCATAACCGGTTTATCAGGATTGACTATATCAGCTTTTTCATTAAGCACTTCTGCAATACGTTCTGCACTTGACACACTCATTGATATCATTACAAATACCATAGAAAGCATCATAAGGCTTATAAGTATGTTCATGCAGTAAGATATAAGGCTTGTAAGGTTGCCTACCGTAAGTGCTGTCTCATTACTGCTGACTATAAGTTTTGCACCAATCCAGCTTATGAGAAGCATACAGGTATATATGGCAACCATCATCGCAGGATTATTGAATACCAGCACATTTTCCGCTTTTACAAACATTGAGTAAATGTTATTGCTGGCTTTTTTAAACTTCTTGTCTTCATGTTCTTCACGGACATACGCCTTGACCACACGGATTGCGGATACATTTTCCTGAACGCTTTCGTTAAGTTCATCGTATTTAGGAAATGCCTGTTTAAAATACCTGTTGGCTTTTAGCATAAGTATGGTAAGTATTCCGCCAAGAATTATTACCGCAATCAAAAATATACTTGCCATTTTTACATTGATTGTAAAAGAAATTATCATGGCAAAAATAAGACTTGCCGGAGCTCTCATACACATTCTCAAAATCATCTGGTATGAGTTCTGCACATTGGTTACATCCGTTGTAAGTCTTGTTACAAGACCTGCCGTACTGAATTTATCAATATTGGAAAAAGAGAATGTCTGTATATTGTTATACATACCTTCTCTCAGATTTTTGGCAAATCCCGCGGAAGCTTTGGCTCCGTATTTGCCACCCATAAGTCCTGCAAAAAGTCCTACAAGAGCGGCAATAAACATAATGCCTCCGACTATAAGGATATGTCTCATATCACTTTTTTCGATTCCATCGTCTACAAGGGATGCCATAAGGTAAGGCACCGTCATTTCCATGGCAACTTCAAGAATCATAAAAAAAGGGGTTGCTATGGATGCTGCCTTATACTGCTTTACGTGTTTTAATAAGGTCTTTATCATTTCTTTAAATCCTTTCTACATATTTCCATATTCTTCTTACTATATTAAGACTTAATTTTCTGTAATCACCGTTTTTAAGAAAACTGTTTACGTTGCCGGGATTCAGACCCAGGTCCGTATATATCCTGTAATTACTTATAGACTTTTCTTTCTGAAGTTCCAGAATTCTTTTTCTTATCTTCGCCTTGAAGTCATCTTCTTTTTGAAATTCCCCGGTCTCTTCTTTATATGCATCGTAAATTCCGGCATATTCTTTGCAGTCCCTTATGTAATTTTCATTATTCTTAATCTTCATACATTCCATATAAAGAGCTTCATTCTTACCGCAAAGATGTATCTTATCGGTAAGATAAGCATATAATGCAATATGGTGCAGTAATTCATTATGTTCTAAAGAATAAGAAGACAGCTTTGATATTGAAAGGCTGCCGCATCCGTTGTTTTTTATCTGTTTTTTCAGATATCCTATTAATGTAAGATTATTCATTATTGTCCTTCGTTAATACTATTAATCAAATTCCGTTTATAAAATCCCACATCACTGTGGGATTTTATCTGTTACTCTTTGTATACTGTTGTATGTAAACTCAGCCAGCTTATTAACCGAGCTGTTCATTCCGTCAACGTAGTTATAATATGATATACATCCTGACTTTTCTTCATCAATCAATTCCGATTCCACATACTTATCCGTCCTGCTTAACATTACGTCCCTGCCCAACATAAAATAGCGGTACGAGGACCAGGTATCGTCGTTGGTTACATCAACCATATACCATTTATTATCGTAAAATACTTCGTTCCATCCGTGTGTGGCATTCACAACCATATCGCAGGGAATATCCATTGCATTCAGCATAAGCTTATATGCTTTGGCATAACCCTCACAGACACTCTGTCCGTTAATCAATGCACCATACGATGTATGGGAGGCATATCCGTCAGATACTTCCTTGTATTCCACGTTAACGCAAAGGTAGTCATGGGCTGCTTTAATCTTGTCAAATTCGCTGCCACTGAATCCGGCAACTATCTCCTTAATCTTATTGTCAACCTCGGTCATCATGACGTAGTCCTCATAAGAATAATAATAGATAGCGTACACGGACTTATCTGTCACACGATTCACCACATCCTGCACCTTACGCATACGGAATATAGCTACACCCTTGCACATATATGTCTGATAATCCATTCCGAAAAGCTCATACAAATGGGCATCGGATGGATTCTCGCCTATAATATCATCAAATATACCTCTGGGTGCAAGTATATATCTTACGCCCTTGGTCTCGGTTATTTTATTTAAAACAGACTGTGCATAATCTGTCAGCTCAGTCCGGTTATTTACATTCTTATAGCCCTTTCTCAGCAGATACTCACTCCAGTTGTATGTATCCGGCATTCCTGCTATGTCATACTTAACAAAGGAGAATTGTGTAATATTACTCTCCACTGAAGATTCTGCTGCCGTCGGCTGTTCTGATTCTGTTGCAGTTGTGCTTTCCGTTGTATTATCTGTGGTATTGTTATCAGGGCGGGATGTTGTCTTATCTGCGCCTGCTGTTGTCGTAATCGGATCCGGAACGGTATCAAAATTATCGTCGTCACTTGTAATATCTCCTATCTCAGATGGAGATTTTCTTCCGTCCTCTGTAGTCATCGTCTCTTGAAATCTGTCAGATGTTGTTGCATCTGTGGTGATATGAACATATCCTCCTGTAGTCGTATCCCCTACAGCTATACCGGTTTCTGAGGAATCACCACTTGTTCTTCCGACATTCAGCAAAACAATAATCACAGTAATTACCGCAACAAAAAAAGCTGCAATACCTGCAATCGTCAATATTCTCTTTTTTTTCATATATCTAAACCCTCTTACCCGAGGATGTTATCCGGGATTATAAAGTAATTCCATTCATTACATATTAAGTATAGCATTATCTCAAAATGTATGCTATATAAATTATGACAAAAATAATTATTTTTTTACATTAAAGAGAGGACATTTTGAATGAAAAAGATTGACTTACACGTTCACTCAACTTATTCGGATGGCACATTTTCTCCTGCAGAGCTTGTAAAGGAGGCTGTCAAAAACGGCATAAGTGCATTTGCCCTTACCGACCACGATACAACGGATGGAATTGACGAAGCAATCGATGCAGGTGGCAAAGCCGGAATAGAAGTTATTCCCGGAATAGAGATAAGTACAAGTTATAAAGATAAAGAAATTCATATAGTGGGACTTTTTATTGATTACAAAAACAAAGAATTTCACGATGCAATATATGAAGAAATCAAAAGGCGTGATGCAAGAAACGGGCTGCTTATACAGAAATTCAATGAAGCCGGTTTTCCGGTTTCTCTTGAAGTTCTTGAGAACATGTTCCCCCACAGCATTATAACCAGAGCTCACTTTGCTTCTTATATGACTAAGAAAGGCTATGTAAAAGACAACAAGGAAGCCTTTTCAAAATATCTTGGTGACGGCTGGGCTCTGTATGTGGGTCG
>ENA-OOSI01000397-OOSI01000397.1-human-gut-metagenome-genome-assembly--contig:-NODE-397-length-13313-cov-2.467944_pt1 | contig 13313 bp, 6 predicted proteins | sample MGYA00241171_ERZ501200 | MGnify/ENA primary metagenome ERZ501200 (study PRJEB25962, sample SAMEA2042554) | human gut metagenome | biome: human gut; feature: human-associated habitat; material: faeces...
ATGCACACCTGTCAGGCTGTGGATAAAGCCGTTCAAGGTTGCAAATCCAACAGAAGAGTTTTGTGGCCCGATGGGCTGAACATCAATAAGGCTTATTGCCACTGTCCACAAAATAAATAACACTACCATTGCTATTCCTGAAAGCAATACTTTTTGACTTTTTTCTTTTTTCATTTTTATCAATCCTTTGCCATAATTATTTGGCTTTCGCCTGTTTACAATATAGGCGGAATGAATAAAAATGAAAAGAATTTCACCGTCACATTGGCGACACGCTCCGTATAATCGCCATTTTATCAGCATCAGAGACTTTATCGCCAAGAAAACAAAAGTGAAAAAGGCTGCATAAGGTTGAAGTGTTATCATAAATTCTATTGTAGCAACTGTGCTTAACACAATGGATATTTGATGTTTGTGTTTCAACCAAAACACTGCTTCATAATTTTGTAGAGCGAGAAGCAAAACACCTGTAAGTACAATTCCAAATACAATAATTAAATACGGTATTTTGATATACTGCGGGGTACCTGTCAGCGAAAGTAAAGATACCTCTTTTATAATCTCATCACCCTTTTGTCCAAAGAAAGGCAGAAACAGAAACATAATCAAACTGCAATCGAGTAAACCAAACACTAAGTCTCTTGTATGTTTTTCCTTTTGCTTATTATCCTCGTCAGCAATTTTAAGTATTTCTTCACCGGACAATAACTCATCTATTGACACTGAAAAAAACTTTGAAATTGCTTTTAATGACTCGATATTGGGAACTCCTCTGCCGGATTCCCACTTAGAAATTGCAGTGCGAGACACAAATAACGCTTCCGCAAGTTCTTCCTGCGTGAGTCCTTTTTCTTTCCTCAACTCTTGTAATTTTTCACTTAATTCCATAATAAACATTCCTTTTGCACTCAGATACGAATGTATCCTTTATTAGAAATGGGCAATCCCACTATGGGACTGCCCATTCATTCCGTAAATTATGCGATTTTTTAGTCTCTGCACCGTTTTTAGCACCGATTGGTGTAAATTTGGTGTAAAGAGGTAAATTTATTCGGTTTGGAAAGTCCCGAAACCCGCATAAATACTGGGGTTTTCTTACTTGTCGTTCGGTAAGGACTTCATTGTTGGGAATAATAGTACATCTCTTATTGATGCTGAATCTGTAAGTAACATTACCAAACGGTCAATTCCCATTCCCATGCCTCCTGTTGGTGGCATTCCATATTCTAATGCTTGCACAAAGTCATCGTCCATCATATTTGCTTCTTCGTCTCCTGCTTCTCTTGCTTGTACTTGTTTCAAAAATCTTTCATATTGGTCAATAGGATCATTTAATTCTGAGTATGCATTTGCATATTCTCTACCTCCTATAAACAATTCAAATCTTTGTGTCATTCTTGGATTATCTTTACACTTTTTGGTTAGAGGTGAATTTTCTATTGGATATTCATATAAAAATGTTGGTTGTCTTAATGTTTCTTCAACTTTTTCTTCAAATACTTGTACTATTATGTCACCTCTGGTTGTTTTTATTGGATCAATTTCCATGTTTAAATCTTTTGCAATTTTCTGTGCTTCTTCATCTGTTTCTACAGTATTAAAATCAACACCTGTAACTTCTTTAATACTATCAATCATAGTAATTCTTCTAAACGGTTTTTCTAGGTCAATTTCTTCACCTTGATATGATATTTTTCCAGTACCGCATACTTTGTTAGCACATCTTCTTATTAGTTCTTCGGTTATATTCATCATACCTTCTAAATTTGTATATGCCTCATAAAGTTCTATACAAGTAAACTCTGGATTATGCTTTATATCCATACCTTCATTTCTAAAGTTTCTTCCTATCTCATAAACTTTATCAAATCCACCAACAATAAGTCTTTTTAAATATAATTCTGTTGCAATTCTTAAATACATATCTATATCTAGAGTATTATGATGTGTTATAAATGGCCTTGCAGAAGCTCCACCTGGTATAGTTTGTAATATAGGTGTTTCAACTTCCATAAATCCTTTTTCATCTAACATATTTCTGATTTCTTTAATTATTAATGATCTCTTTTTAAATGTTTCTTTTACTTCAGGGTTCATAATTAAATCTACAGACCTCTGGCGATAACGTAAATCTGTATCTTTTAGTCCATGAAATTTTTCTGGAAGTGGTCTTAGAGACTTTGAAAGAAGTATTACTTCTTTTGCATGAATAGATATTTCACCTGTCCTTGTTTTAAATACAAAACCTGTAATTCCAATTATATCTCCTATATCATCTTCTTTAAATTGTTTATAACTCTCTTCTCCCAGATCATTTATGCTTACATAACTTTGAATTTTTCCATCTCCATCTTGAATATGGCAGAATGATGCTTTTCCCATTATTCTTTTAGCCATAATTCTTCCAGCTATTGTTACATCTTTCCCTTCTAATTCTTCATAATTATCTATTATTTCTTTACTTGTATGAGTTATATCAAATTTTGTTATCTCAAAAGGATTCTTATTATTTTGTTTTAATTTTTCTAATTTTTCTCTCCTTATTATCATTAATTCGTTTAAATCCAATTCTTGTTCTAAATTGTTGTTTGTTTCTTCATTCATACTTTTCATCCCTTTCTAGGCTTATGTCTAATATTTCGCCATAAAATAATATGTATTATTATACCCTAAAAGTAAGAACATGTAAACAGTTTTGTGGGATTTATGTTTATTTTTCAATAAAAATGAGTACCATTTTGGGCACTCATCTTGAAGGTATTTGTTTAACTAGCATTTTGTTTTATTTATTATCATTCCTCCTTAGCATCAGATTTTATACATATAGCTTTAAGACAAATTTAATAATATTATTAAATTTCTTATATAGAATTTGAACAAAATTTTGATATGACAAAAAAACATATGTGTAAATATGAAAAATTCATTATATTTTGAGATTTTTTTGAAGATAATTGTGATTTTTGAGATTTCAGACTAAAAATTTAAGAAATCTAACTTTTTTGATTTAAGTTTTTTGACATTAATAAATTCAAACTTTGCTATAAATATAATTGTTAATTTAATTATAACTGTTTATTTACTTAAATTCAAGAAAAATCGTGTGTCATAAAACGACATTATTCTTGTTTGTTTTAGTGTCTTAAAACCTCATTTTTATATGAGGTTTTAAGGACATTAATTATATTTTCTATTAAGAAGCTTTTCGTAATTCTATTGCATGCTGTTTAGAGATTTCTGTTACCTCTCCTGTTGCTATTCTTGCTATTTCATTTATAGTTTCTTCCTCATTTAGCTGCTTTATTGTTGTTACTGTTTTTTCTTCTTTTACATTTTTACTTATATAATAATTATAGTCTCCTCTTGCCGCAATTGGCGCCAAGTGAGTTATACATATTACTTGATGTACTTTTGATATTATTTTTAGCTTCTCTCCTACTGCTTTTGCCGCTTTTCCGCTTATTCCTGTATCTATCTCATCAAATACCAAAACAGGAACATCATCTGTTTTAGCAAATACAGACTTAATAGCTAACATTAATCTTGACATTTCTCCACCTGATGCTACTTTTACAAGTGGTTTTGTTGTTTCTCCTATATTAGTACAAATATAGAACTCTACTTTGTTTAATCCATTAATATTGAATTCTTGTAATCTTTCTATTTTTATTTCAAAAATGGAATTAAGCATTTCTAAATCCTTTAACTCAGTATTTATTTTTTCAGATAGTTCATTGGCATATTCTATTCTTATTTTTTCCATTGATTCCGCACATTTGCTCATTTCTTCTTCCAATTCTTTTATTCTTGTTCTCAATATTTTGTTATATTCTTCAGCATTTTCAATTTCATATATCTGTTTCTCTACATTTTCTTTATACTTTGATATTTCTTCTGTGCTATTTCCATATTTTCTTTTAAGAGAATATATAATATCTAATCTTTTTTCTATGTCGTCTCTTTCACACTCGTCAAAGCATATTTGAGTTTTCATATTTTCAAAATCCCTTGAATGTTCCTGTATTTCATAATATATGTTTTTAAGATCAATTAATTTTTCTTTATATATCTCTCCATATTCCTCTATTTTTTCTAATGCTTTTATAGAATTGCTTAATCCATCAATTACTTGATTTGATAAAGTTTCATCTATTTCGGTTAAATTTATATGTAATCTTTCAGAGTTTACTATTATATTTCTCTTTTCTTCTAATTCCTCGTCTTCTCGTGATTTCAAGTTTGCTTGCGCTATTTCATTTAATTGATACCTTAATAAATCTAGTCTTCTCTCTTTTTCTTTTTCATCTCCATAATTTTTTTGTAATTCTTCTTGTTTCTTTTTGTATTCGGTATATAACTCCAAATAAAATTCTTTTTGCTTTTTTAATTTATCTCCTATAAAGGAATCCAAATAATTTATATGATATTTCGGATCCAATAAAAGTTGATTGTCCTGTTGCCCATGTATATCTATTATTTTTTTCATTATATCTTTTAATTCATTTACTGTTATAAGCCTTCCATTTATTTTACACGAGTTTCTACCATTTGAATAAATTTCTCTTGTAATAATTATATTTCCATCAATCGCTCTTTCGTCTTCTGGGCAATACATACTAAGTTCAACAAACGAATAATTTTCCCCTTTTCTTATCATTTCCTTTGAGAATCTTCCCCCAGCAACAATTGCTAATGAATCTATTATTAAGGTTTTACCTGCTCCCGTTTCTCCTGTTAATACATTCAACCCTTCATTAAAATCTATTGTTATATCATCTATTATTCCTATATTTTTTATATGTAAAGTAGATATCATACTAAACCTCCCGAAACCTTGTTCGCAGATATTTTATATCTTTTATTTTTATTTGTCAATAGATTTCAGAAAATTTGTTTGCTAATATTTCTATTTATTTTTAATTTCTTTATAAATAAAAAGGGAGCTATTGCCCCCTTTTTTATTCGAATTTTGTTCCCATTGTCTTTATTAATCCATAGTTGCTTACTCTAAACAAGTATCCGCTTCCAAGTATTCCAACATATTTTGTTTTAATTTCATTCAAAATACGTTTTGCAAAGGTTTCTTTTACATCTGATTGTCCATGGTTTACTAAAACAAGATTTAAGTTATCAAACTGTTTTAAAAACTCTATCATTTCATCAGCTTTTGCATGTGCAGAATATTCTGAAGTATATTCGACATCAGCTCTTTTTACAAGTGATAAGCCAAATATATTCACAACTTCTCCCTGTTCTGCCTCCTTTAAAGTTCTCCCTAAGCTTCCCTCTGCAGTATATCCAGTAAAGTGAATTAGAGCATTTTTTGTTAGCAAAAATGTAGGAATATACAATTGAGCCGGTCCATATGAGCCCATTCCTGATGTTGTTACAATAATTTTTGTGCTCCTGTCTAGTATAATGCTTCCCCTCGTTGTTTTATCCACATATACCAAATTCTCTGGTAGGAAATTCACCATTTCAGGTTTTATTCCAATCTTTTTCTTGAGAAAGATTTCTGTATACTGAATTGCAAGTTTCCCATCAAAGTAGATTGGAATTGAAGTAGAAAGCTTTCCTTGCTTTTGCATTTGCTTGAGAACGTACAAAATTTCTTGAGCTCTTCCTAAAGAAAAAACAGGTGAAATTACTGTTTTACCTTCATTAATTGCTTTTAGTACATTTTTCTCATATACAACTTCTGTTTTATTAGAATCAACATATCCATATGTGGATTCTTGTATCACAGTAAGTGGTAGCTTTCTTACATCCAATGGAAGTGGTTCAACATCAAAGAAAAGATTTTTGTTGTTATAATCTCCTGTAAATAAAAGATTAATGTCTTCATAACCAGGATAAGAGATTTTTACCAAAATGATTGCAGCACCTATTAGATGCCCATTTTTTAAAAAAGTCACTTCAATATTTGGTGTTACTTTTACTGCTTCATTGAAATTACAACCCAAAGCCTTTTCTATGGTTTTCTCAACATTTGCTAACGTGTAAAGTGGAGTAGTATTCTTTCTTTTTGCAAGATCATTAAGAACCCGATAGCTATCATATAACGCTAAAGGAAGCAAATCTGCCGTGATGTTTGTTGTATAGATTTTCCCAGCATACCCCTTCTTTATCAAAAAAGGTAATCTACCAGTATGATCTATGTGGTTATGTGTAATCAGTACAAATTCAAGGTTTTCTGGTTTACAAATTATTTTGTCATTGTCTTCATAATGTTCTTTTTCTTGGAAAAGTCCACAGTCCACCATGAATTTAGTTGTTTCTCCATTTGGAAATTTTACAACTACCAAATTGCATGAACCTGTTACTTCTTGATGCATGGACATAATGTCTGCATAAAAATTTGACCGTATGCCTTTACTCATTAAAATTTTCCCTCCTAAATTTAGAGCATTTAACAAAACTTCAAAATTTTCTATACATTAAAATTTTTTAATATATAGTTGTTATAACTTAATGCTTTATTATTATAACATATGTAACCTTATGTTGTAAACATAATTATTATTAAAACTTATTTTATCTATAAAATTTAAGACGTGCATTGCACGTCCTATTATTTAAAATACTAATTATGCTTCAATTTTGCTGTTTCTTTTTCTTTTTTATTTTCTTCTATTTCTATTATCTTTCTTTTCTCTTTTAGCTTTATATTGTCTTTTGCTATTGTTAGTAGTAGTTTTATTCTGTTTATTTGGTTACTTTCACTTGCTCCTGGGTCATAGTCAATTGCGGCAATGTTTGCTTCTGGATATTTGTTCCTTATTGTTTTTATTACACCCTTTCCTACTACGTGATTTGGTAAACATGCAAATGGTTGTAAACATACTATGTTTTGTATTCCGTGTTGCATAAACTCTAGCATTTCAGCTGTTAGTATCCAACCTTCTCCTGTTTGATTTCCTGTTGACAATATGCCCTCCACCTTTTCTGCTAATTCTTCTATATTGCATGGTGGTAGGTAACCTTTGCTTGAATTTACTAGTGCTTGTTTATAGTCCTTTTCTATTTTATTTATCATATTTAAAGCCATTTTATATATTGGAGCACTAATTTTCCCGCTTCCCAACAATTTTACTTTCACAATACTGTTCATTATTATATATTTTACAAACCCCATTAAGTCTGGCATTATAACTTCTGCCCCTTCTTTTTCTATAAGGTCTGTGCAATAATTATTTCCGAAAGGATGATATTTGATTAATATTTCTCCTACAATACCTATTTTTGGTTTTTCTTTTAAGGTATTAAGTTCTATCTTTTCAAAGTCATTAACCATCTCATATAAGCTTTGATTAAATTCCTTAATAGATGTTTCAATTACTAACTTCTTACATTTTTCTAGCCATATGTAATATAATTTTTCTGTTTCACCTTTGTTTACTTCATAAGCCTTGTTTCTGTGTAATAATTTTTGTAGTAAATCACCATAAATTGTAGCTTTTACTAACTTTTTAACTAAACGTAAGGTTATTTTAAAGCCTGAATTCTTTTCAAGTCCAACAAAATTGAAGGAGATTACTGGTATATTTGGATATCCTGCATCTCTTAATGCTTTTCTGATAAAGCCTATGTAGTTTGTTGCTCTACATCCTCCACCTGTTTGTGACATCATTAATGCTAGTTTATTTACATCGTATTTTCCAGATTCCACCTCTTCAATTAATTGCCCAATTGTTAGTATCGATGGATAACATGCATCATTATTAACATATTTTAGACCTGCTTCTACTGTATGTTGAGTAGATTCTCTTAAAAGTTTTGCCTTGTAACCTTCTGATTGCAAAACTACTTCAAACATTTCAAAATGTACTGGCGACATCTGTGGTATTAAAATGGTATAGTCCTTTTTCATATCTTTTGTAAATTCTACTTTTTGTATTTCATAATTGCCACAACATTTTGGTTGTACCTTATTTCTTTTATTCATACTTGCAATTAAAGAACGTATTCTTATTCTAATTGCTCCTAGATTGTTTACTTCATCAATTTTAATCAACGTGTACATTTTTCCAAAACTTGATAAAATTTCTTCCACCTGATCTGTTGTAACAGCATCTACGCCACAACCAAATGAGTTTAATTGCACCAATTCCAAATTTTTATTTCTTCCTACAACATCTGCTGCTCTGTATAGTCGTGAATGAAATACCCATTGGTCTACAACTCTTATTGGTCTTTGTACTGTTGATAGATGTGCCACACTATCTTCTGATAAGACACATAATCCAAGTGAGGTTATCATTGTATCAATTCCGTGATTTATCTCTGGATCTATGTGGTATGGTCTACCTGCTAGTACTATTCCTTTTAGATTGTTTTCTTCAATATATTTTAAAGCCTCTTCTCCTTTTTGTCTTATATCTGCTTTATATCTTTGATATTCCTCTTCAGCCTTTTGTACGGCTTTTTTTAGCTCCTTTTTTGTAAAGCTATATTCTTTAAAATCCTCCAATTCATAAAGTCTTTTTACTAGTTCTTGTTTGTCAAAAGGTAAGAACGGATTGATAAATCTTATTCCTTTTTTATTTAAATCCTCTACATTGTTTTTTAAAACCTCTGAATATGAGATAACTATTGGACAATTGTATTTATTGTTTGCTTCACTATCCTCTTGTCTTGAATACATCATGCATGGATAAAATATGGTTTTTATTCCTTGATTAATTAAACTTACAATATGTCCATGACTTAATTTTGCTGGATAGCATACTGATTCTGATGGCATTGATTCCATACCTTTTTCATATGTTTTTCTATCGCTCTTTTCTGACAAGATTACCCTAAACCCTAAATTTGTAAATAGTGTAAACCAGAAAGGATAATCCTCATACATATTTAAAACTCTTGGAATTCCTATTGTTCCACGTTTTGCATCCTCTTCATCTAATGGTTTATAGCCAAACAACCTTTGATATTTGTATTTATACAAATTAGGAAGCTGCGTCTTGCTTTTTTCTATTCCGGCTCCTTTTTCACATCTGTTTCCTGTTATAAATTTTTTTCCTGTTGAGAATTCATTAACTGTCAGTAAGCAATTATTTTCACATCCATGACATCTTGTATGTAGAACTGTTATTTTTAAATTATCTAATTCTTCATTTTTTGTAATTTTTGAAATATACTGCTTATCGTTTTTAGCCTCAAATTCTTCTTTAGCTAACACTGCTATTCCATATGCCCCCATAAGTCCTGCAATATCAGGTCTTATGACCTCTTTTCCTACTATTAATTCAAAAGCTCTTAGAACAGCATCATTATAGAAGGTTCCACCTTGTACAACAATTGAATTTCCTAAAGTTTCAACATCTCTAATTTTCATAACTTTTTGAATTGCATTTTTTATAACTGAATATGAAAGTCCTGCTGAAATATCTCCTACCTTATAGCCTTCTTTTTGTGCCTGTTTTATTTTTGAATTCATAAATACTGTACATCTTGAACCTAAATCTACTGGTTTATTTGACTTTATTGCCTCTTCTACAAATTCTTCAATGCTTAAATTTAAACTCTTTGCAAAGGTTTCAATAAATGAACCACAGCCAGATGAACAGGCTTCATTTAGCATTATATTATCAATAGCACCGTCTTTTATTTTTATGTATTTCATATCTTGTCCACCAATATCTACAATACTTGTAGCATTAGGCATAAACTTCTTAGCTGCTGTATAATGTGCTATTGTTTCAATTTCTCCAAGCTCTAAGCTCAAAGCAGTTTGTATTAATTTTTCTCCATACCCTGTTGAGCCAGCATATCTTATAACTGCTTTTTTAGGTAACACACTATATAAATCTTTTAGCATATTTATGACTGTTTGAAGTGGCTTTCCTTCATTGTTTTTATATGAAGAGTATAATAGATTTGCCTCATTATCTATCAAAACTATTTTACTTGTTGTTGAGCCTGCATCGATTCCTAGGAAACAGTCTCCACTAAATTTATCTAATTCTTTCTTTGGTACAGTATGTTTGCTATGTCTTTCTTTAAACTCTTTATATTCGCTTTCTATTGTAAATAAAGGCTTTAAGGAATTTGATGTTGTATCATAATAATTCTTTAATAATTCTATTTTACTTTTTAATTTTTCAATTGAGATTGGATTGTAATTTATGGAATCTAGTGTTGCACCTTTTGCTACTAGCAGATGAGCATCTTTTGGTACTATTATTTCATCTTGAGCTAGTTTTAAGGTTTCTATAAATCTTTTTCTTAACTCAGATAAGTAACTTAGAGGACCGCCTAAAAATGCAACATTCCCTCTTATCGGTCTACCACAAGCCAGTCCTGAGATAGTTTGGTTTACAACCGCTTGAAATATAGATGCAGCAATATCTTCTTTTGCAGCGCCTTCATTTAATAATGGTTGTATATCTGTTTTTGCAAAAACTCCACATCTTGAAGCTATTGGATAAATTGTGTTATAATCCTTTGCAAGTTCATTTAATCCTGGTGTAGTTGTATTTAAAAGAGTTGCCATTTGATCTAAGAATGCTCCTGTACCTCCTGCACATGTTCCATTCATTCTTTGTTCAATAGACTTTCCAAAATATATTATTTTAGCATCTTCTCCTCCAAGTTCTATTACTACATCAGTTTGTGGTATATATTTTTCAACTGTTCTTTTACAAGCAACAACCTCTTGTATAAATGGTAAGCCTAAAAATTCTGATACTGATAAAGCTCCTGAACCTGTTAAAGCTATTGTCATATCATAATTTTCAAACTTATTGACTAATTCTTCTAAACAGTTACAAACTGTATTTTTTGTGTCTGAAAAATGTCTTTTATATGTTGTATATAATACTTCTAAATTGTGATTCATAACTACAACTTTAACAGTTGTTGAACCAACGTCAATTCCTATATGTATAACTTCTTTCATTATATTCCTCTTTCTGTTTTAATAGGTATCTTTATAAAATTACCATTTGTACATTATATCTTATTTATTTTAATTTTACAATAGTGGAGTAATCCCATATTTAATAATTTTTGTAATTAGTAATTATATTTAAAACAGCTTAAAAATGGCTTAAAAATTTTTTGTTTTCAAATATATAAGGAAGAGTATTACTCTTCCTTAGCCTGTTTAATTTCCAGATACTTTTTCTGCGTTGCCATACCACCTCTATAAGACCGTTCCTTCTTATTCTTATCCAGAACATCTCTAACCTGTTTGCGTAAAAGTTTCAAATTACAAGGTATTCTTTGGGTTAGATCAAGGTATACAGTGCTCTTGGATATGCCAAACTCTTCAGCAATTTCTCTTACAGTAGCATTATATTCTACACAGTATAATGCTTCCAAAGTAGCCCTAGAACATTCTTTTTGAGTTGTTGTCATAAATATCTTTCTCCTCAAACAATATATTATTGCTTTCGCAATTACTTATATTATACACCAATTATGTAAAATATTCAAGTTTTTGTGTTTGTCGAATTTTTTGTGGTCTTGAAATCCAGTTATATCAGGTCTTTGAAAAAAATCTACAAAAATTTTTATTGGCTGGGGTGGTAGGATTCGAACCTACGAAATGTCGGAGTCAGAGTCCGATGCCTTACCACTTGGCGACACCCCAATGTTTTATTAATGAATAGCGAATAATGAATAATATATGCTAGTTTTTTGTCATTCATAGAATAACAAAAAACTAACAATAACTATTAACTATTCATTCTTGATTGTTCGCTATTAATTATTTTAATTTGTTTGGATATATTGCAACGCTTCCTAGTTCTGCTTCTATGTTTAGTAGTCTGTTGTATTTTGCAACTCTATCTGTTCTACATGGTGCTCCTGTTTTTATCTGCCCCGAATTTGTTGCAACTGCTAAATCTGCAATTGTAGTGTCTTCTGTTTCTCCACTTCTATGTGATATTACCGCTTTATATCCATTTTTTTTGGCTAGTTCTATTGCATCTAATGTTTCTGTTAGTGTACCTATTTGATTTAATTTTATTAATATACTATTTGCAATTTTGTTGTCTATCCCTTTTTGTAGTCTTCTAGTATTTGTAACAAATAAATCATCCCCAACTAGTTGAATATTTTCTCCAATTCTATTTGTTAGCATCTTCCAACCCTCCCAGTCTTCTTCAGCTAATCCATCTTCCACAGATATTATTGGATATTTTTCTGTTAAATCAACTATATATTCTACCATTTCTTCTCTTGTTTTAAATTCATTAGTTTTCCAAAAATAATATCCTTCTTTTTCAATTTTTTGTGCTTCTTCATACATTTCTGTTGCTGCCACGTCTATTGCTAAACATACGTCTTTTCCAGCAATGTATCCTGCTCTCTCTATCGCTTCTAATATTATATCTATAGCTTCTTCCTCATTTTCTACTTTAGGGGCAAATCCACCTTCATCTCCTACAGCAGTTGATAACCCATTTGCTTTTAGCACTTTTTTTAAATTATGATATACTTCCACTCCCATTCGTAACCCTTCTTTAAAATTTCGAGCCCCAACAGGCATTATCATAAATTCTTGAATATTTAAATTACTATCCGCATGTTTGCCACCATTTACTATATTCATCATAGGTATAGGAAGTTCTTTTGCATTTATTCCACCTATATAATTATATAGACTCATTCCTAGAGAATTTGCTGCTGCCCTTGCAACCGCTATGGAAACACCCAATATAGCATTGGCTCCCAGTCTAGCTTTATTATCTGTTCCATCAATTTCTATTAGTTTTTTGTCTATTTTTACCTGTTCATATACATTCATTCCTTCTATTTCTCTTGCAATTTTTTTATTTACATTTTGTACTGCTTGCAATACTCCTTTACCCAAATATCTTTCTTTGTTATCATCTCGCAATTCTACTGCTTCAAAGCTCCCTGTTGAAGCTCCTGATGGTACCATTGCTACACCTGTAAAACCTCCTTCTGTTATTACTTCTACTTGTACAGTTGGATTTCCTCTAGAATCTAATATTTCCATTGCTTTTATGTTTTCGATCTTTAAAAAATCTTTCATTCTTTAATACTCCCTTCTTATATGATATATTTAAATATATTATATCTATTTATTAATTTTTTATTTAAAATTTCAATTGTTTAACATAATTTTGGTCAATAATGTTGACTTTTGTCTTATTATATATTATAATAATAACTAGTTTGGGAGTAATCACTCCCACATATGTATAATTTTTATACATATGTTTCTGTCTACCAGATATTATGTTCTGGTAGATTTCGTTGAGAGCAATGCTCTCACCACAAGAAAGAAATGAGCTTTCATCGTGCCACTTTACGTCTTGGTGGTACGAAGTCACCTC
>ENA-OOSI01000398-OOSI01000398.1-human-gut-metagenome-genome-assembly--contig:-NODE-398-length-13263-cov-3.051257_pt1 | contig 13263 bp, 9 predicted proteins | sample MGYA00241171_ERZ501200 | MGnify/ENA primary metagenome ERZ501200 (study PRJEB25962, sample SAMEA2042554) | human gut metagenome | biome: human gut; feature: human-associated habitat; material: faeces...
ATAGAAATATTCTGCCTCCAGCGGACGTTGCAGGTTCTCCGGAAAAGTAAGCCACGTATCATGGATAGACGAGATCGGATGTACAGTGGCCTGATCCTGGGTTTCGTCGCCCACGACAGCCAGAACCAATAACTTATAGTCTCCTACCTGTAATCCTTCAGCAAAGATTTTCCGGCTGTCAGGCAAGTACGTACTTTTAATATTCGGTACAGCTTCACCATCTTCTGTAACAATCAGGTGTTCAACCCGACTGAATTCGCCGGTTGATTTGGTAGTCTGCAAGGTCTCTCCGTCGAAAGGTTCTTCCGTCAGATGAAACACAATACCTCGGACTGCGTCTGGTTGCTTTTCCCAGCTATCCTGCTCATCGCAGGCAAAAAGAAAAGGTATTACGAGCAGGAATAAGAAATATCGTTGTAGATTCATACGTAAAAGTCTGTTCAGAAAAAAAGGACCGATAGGCTGAAGCTGTATCTGAAACGTCAATAGAACAGTTTCAAGGTCCTATCGTTCCTTTATATTATATATAACTAATCAATGATTCTCCCTTTAATTATAGATGTATTCCACAGGTGTTTTCACACATCGGATGACACGTGTACATCTGGCCGGATAAGTAGCCGTTTTAAACCAGTTACCTCTTCCCGTAGATGTGGCATAACCTTCCATCAACCAGGTAAACCCGTCGTTGAAGTGAGATGCCCAGATGATATAGAGCGATTTGAACATGTCAGAACCGTCGCCATACGTTTGGGCTCCCGGACCGAAAAGAATCAATTCGGTAGAGTTTGCACTTTCTATTTTGACACTATGATGATGAACCGGCCCATAACTGATACCGTTGATCTCCAGGTTGGCGCGTTCATAGTTCTTGATGTTGATTCGCTTTCGGGCCTGTGTCCAGTAACCGTTTGTTGCCCCGTTACCGAAGTTAATATCCGTAGAAGAAGTCGCATGGTCCATCTTGAACTTGGTGAACTCTTCATCGCCCGGTAACTGATAACCATCAGGTGCCATTTCTGTAACTGGTAGGTTCCCGATAAAGACCGCATTATTCTGGTTGAACCCTTCATAGTAAAAAGAAGTCCCGTTATGCCGGAGTTTGAGTCCATTCGGATTATCTCCTTGGTAACTGTCTCCCCAGATGGCCAGCCATTCCTCATCCGAACAAGTTGTCAGATAGTCGTACAGACTTACATCTTTAGCCGGATCATCCTGAATGGATATCTGGTCTTCAAACCTTTTTACATTTCCTTGCAGATTATATTTACACCACCAGGTTCCGTCTACATTGACTACCGGTAAGCCGTAATTTCTCCGTCGGATCGTATATTCTTCCAGTGTCTCTCCGGATTCACTGAGAATCTTCAGCTTTCCTTCCTGTACACGTCCGTCGGCTTCCGGGTCATTGGGTTTCCATCCGGCGAGCAAACGTACTTGTTCCGGTTGGCTGTCGTCGGTTACAGTCTTTAACCAGATTCCTTCTGTCTGGATCTGTTTCCCTCCGGTCAGCGTAAACCGGGCCAGTTCTCCATCCAGGTATTTGCCATAGTCGCAAAGACGATGGAGATCGAATGCAAGAGAACCTTTCATTTCTATATCATTCTTCTGCAAGGTTAAATCTATCTTGTCTTCATAGCTTTGTTCCAGTATTTTATATTTGATACCAAGCGCTGTACTCTTTTCGGTATGACCGATCGGATTCAAGCAGGTGGTAATGATGAATTTATTGATGGTATCCGGCACGGCCTCTACCGTTATTCCCAGATTCGGATCTTTTAGTTGCAAGTCCACTTCACTGGGAGCGTTCAGAACCAATGTCATCCGGCTTGCTTGATAAGGCACTTGGATGGCATCAAGGCTCTCTGTCAGTATTACCCCTTCAGAAAAGGTCGATAAATCCGGATTCACCAGAATCCGTGACGACAGATCCGGGTATAGTTCCTGATCTTCTCCGTCATTCCATTCATCAATTTTTATCTCGGCTTCAATAGCCGCATTATTTCCGAATATACGAATCGTATAAACGGCATTTCGTTTGACAGTTTCGGGAAGTTGTGCCTTTAGCACACTTTCTTTTCCATCCCGTGATACGATAATAGATACAGCCAGCTGGTCATTGGCTTGCTCATGCAGATACAACAAGCCTGATTTCGAAGCGTCCAGTTGGGGCTCGAATTGTAAATTGATATCTTCGAATTCGGCGTTTGCAGCCGTTTTGATCGGATCTTGTCCGAACAAATATCCCATTTGGGCTACATGCTTGATTGAAATACTTTTGACCGTTGTCTCCGCATCTTGAAGAGCCAAGTCAATACGGGCAACGCCATGCCGTAATGATACTTGCTGAGAAGTTGAAGTTCCACTCAGATCCAGTCGTCCACTGAGGAAATCTGAGGCTGAAGAAACAGAAGGCAAGGTTGTCAGCTGCAGAAAATCTTCTTCATTCATGCCTGACTGGATGAAAGAAGGATCTGTTATCGCATCTGAATTTCCTAAGAAATAGAGTGTCCCTTTGTTACCAGGGACCTCTATAGAATATTCGTTTACATCTTGCCTCGCTAGATCTTCATATTTTTTGATAAGCTTTCCTTCGTCAAAAAGATAAGCATCCAATTCATGTATCTGATTTTCATCAGGCAATGACGCATTAGCTCCGGAAACGGAGAAATGAGCCGCCTGGATACGGAATGTATTGGAGTTACCTATGGTTTGACGAATATCATCGTGCTCGGTACATCCGCTGAAGACGAGCATGAAAATAAGTCCTAACAAGAAATATTTATTCATACGAGATCAAGTATTGTTTAAACGTTTCGGGAAACAATTGATTCCGGAGTTGCTGTTACATCTTCTCCCGGAGTCCATTCTTCTACACTGGTTGTGACATTGATGGTGATTTCAAAGTCTTCTGTGCCCGTCTTATTGACAGTCAGTGTATAGATTGTGTTTCGGCTCAATGATTCCGGTAATTGTGCCGATAAAGTATTTGATTTGCCATCGGCTTCAATTTCCATGGTCAGGTTCATTTCTGCATTATTTTGTTCATACAGATAGAATAAACCTGTTTCACTTGCTGTCAACGGTTCCGGGAAATCTCTTCGGATTGTTCTCTTTTCTACATCAACCGGAGTCTCAATGCCCGACTGCTTGAATACATATCCGGTGTTGGATACGTTGTCGATGCGGACACTTTTGATCTTGATTTGAGGAACATTGACTGTTAAGTCAAGACGTGCCACACCACGTTGTAAATTCACTTCGGCACTTCCCGCCTTTTGGCGTTGATAACTACCTGTCAGGATATGGTTCCCTTTCAGGCGTGTCTGATCGTCGTTCAACTTAGAAGCCAGCTGTAAGAACTCGCTTTTCAATGTTGTGCCTTCTTCCAGGCCACTGACGTCAACATGTCCTTCTGTGTTGGCAATGAAATAGATGTCACCTTTATCACTGTTCATGATGTTCAGTTCGTAAGTATCACCTCCACTGCTCGACAAAGGACCTAAACATTTCTTCAGCGTATCATTTTGGAACAAATAAGCTTCGATTTCAGAAATCGAACTTTCTCCTGTTGGCAAGGCTGAAGCCGTGCTTTGAAAGAAATCATCTACAATCATACGCACTTTAGTAACCGCTTCAGGTTGAACCGGATTTACTGGGTCTTCGTCTGATGTACATGACATGAAAAATACACTGCTGAGTCCTACTAATAGAATCTTTTTAGACACTCTTTGTTTCATTTTGAATGTTACTGAAATTAATAATTAAACAAATAGTTTTGATTAAGTAAAATTGTTTGACGTTTTGCTTATTAAAACCGGAATCATCACGTATTGTTTAATCATTTGGTTTTTTTAAGAAATTTAATTGTCTCGTGTAATTCCGGTCTTGTCGACTTCAATTTTTAATGAAGCTATCTTCAATACCAAATAATTCCTTACCTTTGTAGTTCAAAAAGAGAACATCACAGTATGGAAAAGAAATTTAAAAGAACATTGATAACTACGGCATTGCCGTATGCAAATGGACCGGTTCATATCGGTCATTTGGCCGGCGTTTATGTACCTGCCGATATTTATGCCCGTTATTTGCGTTTGAAGGGTGAAGAGGTAATTATGATTGGTGGCTCGGACGAGCACGGTGTGCCTATTACCATTCGTGCGAAGAAGGAAGGCATTACGCCGCAGGATGTAGTGGACCGTTATCATAATATCATCAAGAAATCATTTGAGGATTTTGGTATTTCATTTGATATTTATTCTCGTACAACTTCGGCTACGCATCGCCAAATGGCTTCAGATTTCTTCCGTACGTTGTATGATAAAGGCGAATTTATCGAAAAGACAAGCGAACAGTATTATGACGAAGAAGCCAAACAGTTCTTGGCAGACCGTTATATTACAGGTACTTGTCCGCATTGTGGCAATGAAAAGGCTTATGGCGACCAGTGCGAAGCCTGTGGTACGTCATTAAGTCCGACTGATTTGATCAATCCGAAGTCGGCTATCAGTGGCAGTCAGCCGGTTATGCGTGAAACGAAACACTGGTATTTGCCTCTTGATAAATGGGAGCCGTTCCTTCGTCAGTGGATTCTGGAAGGCCACAAGGAATGGAAACCGAATGTCTATGGACAGTGCAAGAGCTGGTTGGATATGGATCTGCAGCCTCGCGCAATGACCCGCGACCTGGATTGGGGTATTCCTGTTCCTGTAGAGGGAGCAGAAGGCAAGGTTCTCTATGTCTGGTTTGATGCTCCAATCGGCTACATCTCCAATACCAAGGAGCTTTGCGATGCACAGCCAGAGAAATGGGGTACATGGCAGAAGTGGTGGCAGGATCCAGAGACACGTCTCGTTCACTTCATCGGAAAGGACAACATCGTGTTCCACTGCATCATCTTCCCTACCATGCTGAAGGCTCACGGCGACTATATCCTGCCAGACAACGTACCAGCCAATGAGTTCCTGAATCTTGAGGATGATAAGATTTCTACCTCTCGCAACTGGGCAGTATGGTTGCACGAGTATCTCGTAGATTTGCCAGGCAAGCAGGATGTCTTGCGCTATGTATTGACTGCCAACGCTCCAGAGACCAAGGACAACAACTTTACCTGGAAGGATTTCCAGGAGCGCAATAACTCTGAGTTGGTTGCCGTTTATGGTAACTTCGTAAACCGTGCTCTCCAGCTCACCAAGAAGTACTGGGGCGGCGTGGTTCCTGCCTGCGGCGAATTGCAGGAGGTTGACCAGAAGGCTATCGCTGAGTTCAAGGATGTGAAGGAGAAGGTTGAGCAGTATCTCGACGTATTCAAGTTCCGTGAGGCTCAGAAGGAGGCTATGAACCTGGCACGTATCGGTAACAAGTACATCACAGAGTGCGAGCCTTGGAAGGTTTGGAAGACCGATCCTAAGCGTGTGGAGACCATCTTGAACATCTCCCTCCAGCTGGTTGCCAACCTTGCCATCGCCTTTGAGCCATTCCTGCCATTCTCATCAGAGAAGCTCCGCAAGATGATCAATATGCCAACCTTCGAGTGGACTCAGCTTGGCAGTACAGACCTCCTCAAGCCTGGCACACAGCTTGGTGAGCCAGAATTGCTCTTCGAAAAGATTGAGGATGAGGTGATCGAGAAGCAGCTCCAGAAGCTCGCTGACACCAAGAAGGCTAACGAGGAAGCTTCTTACAAGGCTGCCCCTATCAAGCCAGAGGTTAGCTTCGATGATTTCGAAAAGCTCGACATCCGCGTAGGTCACATCCTGAACTGCGAGAAGGTGAAGAAGTCTAAGAAGCTCCTGAAGTTCACCATCGATGATGGTTCAGGCGTAGAGCGTACTATCTGTTCAGGTATCGCTGCATACTATGAGCCAGAGCAGCTGATCGGCAAGGATGTACTCTTCGTTGCCAACTTTGCTCCTCGCAAGATGATGGGTATTGAGAGTCAGGGTATGATTCTCTCTGCCGTTAACTTCGATGGCTCACTCAATGTTACCTCTCTCTTGGGTCAGGTAAAGCCAGGAAGCCAGGTAGGATAATCGTTTCGAAAAAAGCTCTATATCTTCAATACTGAGGATATAGAGCTTTTTCTTTTCAGCTAAAGGAGTAAAAGTGATATAATCAACTAAAGGGCAAAGCGATAGCCTACCGTAAAGGTAAATACCTTGTTCTTGGAATCTCCGCCATCTACCTTATTCACCTTGGTCAAGCCGATATGATAGCGAGCATCCAGAATCACATTCATATACTCATACGACAAACCCACAGGAATAGATACATTCACCTTCTTGGAAGCGTACGTGCTTTCCACATCCCGGCTTTCCTTGTAAAGAGTTGAACCCGTCTTACTATCCTTCTCCAAGTCAGTTTCTTCCGATAGCATCTTGCCATCTCCACACAAGAACCCCACCTGTGCACCAGCCATAATGGCAAACTGAGGAGCCACGTATGCCTTCAGCATCAAAGGCACCTGAACATAGTCAAGATTCAGGCGATGATCCTTCACACCCGTATATTTCTTGATTCCATTATTACCCGTATCCCCATTCACAGCCATCTCATAATCACCCCAGCGGGCACCCTGACGGGCATAATAAGCACCCAGAGAAACACCCAGGTAATCTGTGGCACGATACTCCACATCGAGTCCACCCATGAATCCCGCCTGACTCTTGGATTTCACCTCCCTGTTGTTTTCCGTTGGCAGATAAATGGAATTATCACTCAGATTGGCAATAGCCACACCTACTCGGGGTATCACCGAGAATTTACCTACAGGATTCTCCCCACCTTGCGCCATTGCCTCCATAGCAGAAAGCAACAGCATCATCACGATAGCAATATTCTTTTTCATCATATTCATTTTTTTAATTACACCTTATTATATATAGAGAGATAAATTCAATTCTATATATAGATAAACTCAAAAACACGAAGAATATTGCATCCATACTGAATAAGGATTCAATAAAATCAAGCAAATCGTATTAAAAAACAGAAGCAAAAGCTATGCAAAACTACCATTCTGTGACTTTTTCCATCATTTATCCTCAAAAAATAAACAAAAGATAGTAAATTATAGAAAAATTTGTGTAATTTTGCAAACGAAAACAAATGAAGGTTATCAGATTCAAAAACTGCATTTTTATAATAATGTATTTTTATACAACATAGAATATAATAGTATTAATTTAATTACAAGAGAGAGATTCTTATGGAAAAAAGACTCATGGTGTTTCTCGCCGGACTGTTTCTCAGTATAGGAATGGCCCTGGCACAAACTCAAGTTACCGGTACTGTTACCGCAGCCGAAGATGGCGCACCTATCATTGGTGCATCTATCAAGGTGGTTGGTACAAAAACGGGTACTGTTACCGACATAAACGGTAATTTCAAGATGGATGTTCCTGCCAATGCAAAGTTGGAAGTGTCCTACATTGGTATGACCACAAAAACCATAAAGGCAGGTAAAAACTTAAACATTGTTTTGGGTGCCGACGAGCGTTCATTGGAAGAAATCGTGATCAGTGTGCCTTATGGTACACGTAAAAAAGCTTCCTTTACAGGTTCTGCAGGTATTGTTGGTGGAGAGAAGATTTCCTCTTCACAGGTTAGTAGTGTATCCAAGGCTTTGCAGGGTACCGTGGCAGGTCTTCAGTCATTCTCTACCAGCGGTCAGCCGGGTGAGGATGCCAATGTCTATATCCGTGGTGTAGGATCCGTAAATGCCTCAACTACTCCACTTTACGTGGTAGATGGTATTCCATACGATGGTAAGTTGGCAAACATCAACAGCCAGGACATCGCTTCTGTCACCGTTTTGAAGGATGCTGCCGCAGCATCTCTTTATGGTTCTCGTGCTGCCAATGGTGTCATCATGATTACCACCAAGCAGGGACAGGCAGGCGCTGCTCCTTCTATAGAATTGACTGCCAAGTACGGTTTCTCTAGTCGCGCCGTAGCAGATTACGACCAGCTGAGCACCGACGACTACTTCAAGCTGCAGTGGGAAGGTATGCGCAACAGATACATCAACAATGGTAAGACCGAGGCAGAAGCTGCAACTTTGGCTTCAGCAAACACAGTAAAGGCATTGGGTATCAACCCTTATGGTACTGCTTATCCTCAGCCTATCGACCAGAATGGTAATCTGGTAGCCGGCGCTCACACCCTTTGGGATGACAGCTGGGAGGATGCCATGACCCAGAATGCTCACTATACCGATTTGAGCGCTCGCGTTTCCGGTGGTAGCAAGACCTCTAAATATTACATCTCTTTGGGCTACCTGGATGATCAGGGTGCTTATATCTGCTCTGGATTCAAGCGTTACAATGTACGTACCAACCTGACCTCCGATCTGAAGTCTTGGTTGCAGGTGGGTATGAACCTCTCTGCCTCTCACTCTATCCAGAGTTATCCTAAGCAGAATGATACTCGTACCGACAACGTGGTTTTGTTTGCCCGTCAGTTGCCTTCGTTCTATCCTGTTTATGAGCGTGATCCAGAGACCGGTGCTTATCTCTACGATAACAACGGCAACAAGATTTACGACTATGGTAACTACCGTTCAGGATCATACGCAGGTATGAACCTCGCCCAGTCTATGCTTTACGACAAGCACGACCGCAAGCGTGATGCAGTTACAGCACAAGGTTTCGTTTTGGTGAAGCCGATGGAAGGATTGACTTACAAGATGACGATGAACCTCGACTACAACAGTCTGTTCACTCACGATTATACCAACCCTACCTACGGCAAGCGTCCTATCGGTTCTTCAGCTAAGGGCAACACCCGTACTACAGGTTTCACCATCAACAACGTGGTCAACTATCAGCATACCTTTGCTGAGAAGCACGACATCACTCTGATGGCAGGTCAGGAGTACTACGAGTACAACACCTCCAACTTCAGCGGTGAACGTTCTAATGTGATTGCCGACGGTTACTATGAACCAGACGTAGCTTCTACACTGGTAGATTTCGGTGGTAATGCCGACCAGTATAAGCTGTTGAGTTTCTTCGGTAACGCCGAATACTCTTATATGAAGAAGTACTATGCATCCGTATCTTTGCGTTCTGATGGTTCATCTCGCTTCCATCCAGATCACCGCTGGGGTACATTCTGGTCATTCGGTGGTTCTTGGCGCATCATCAACGAGAAGTTCATGGAGCCTGCTACCAAGTGGTTGAACAACCTGACTCTCCGTGCCAGCTATGGTGCCCAGGGTAACGACAACGTAGGCTACTATGCTTACCAGGCACTCTACAGCATCGGTAAGTTTGATGGAGAAGCTACCTTGCATGCATCTCGTCTGGCTACTCCTAACCTGACTTGGGAGACCAACCTGAACACCAACATCGGTGTAGATTTCAGTATGTTCGGCGATCGCCTCACCGGTACTGTCGAATACTTCGAGCGTGCTTCCAAGGACTTGCTCTTCAGCCGCAGCCTGGTACCATCATCAGGTTTCTCAAGCATCGACGACAACATCGGTAAGCTGAAGAACTATGGTTGGGAATTCACCCTCAGCGGCACACCAATCCATACCAAGGACTGGATGTGGAAACTCTCTGTCAATGCTACCACTTACAAGAACGAGATTGTGCAGCTTCCTACAGAAGTGATGTGGAGCGGCAGCAAGAAATGGGTGAAGGGCGGTTCGCTCTACGACTACTATCTCTATGAGTGGGCAGGCGTAAACCCTGACAATGGTAACCCACAGTGGTACTACTATGATAATGGCGAGAAGAAGGTGACAGAAGATTACAGCAGTCTGACATCAGATGACAAGGTGAAGTCTGGCTCTTCTCTTCCTGACGTAACCGGTGGTTTCTCTACTGACATCAGCTGGAAGGGACTCACACTCTCAGCCCTGTTCTCATACGCTATCGGCGGTAAGCTCTATAATAACGACTATACCGACCTGATGGGTGTTGGCGGCTTGAACGGTAGTTCCAAAAGTGTCGAATTAATCAACCGCTGGACTCCAGAGAACAGAAATACCAACGTTCCGAAGATTGTAGATCAGCAGACCAGCTACTTCACCTCATCATCTACCAGATGGTTGGTTGACCGCAGTTATCTCCGCTTGAAGACCGTGACATTGAACTATTCTTTGCCACACAGTCTCTTGCAGCCACTGACATTGAAAGATGTCAATGTATTCATTCTGGCAGAGAACCTGTTGACATTCAGCCATCAGCAGGGATTGGATCCAGAACAGCCATTGAACGGTACTGTATCTTACCGCTATCCTGCCATGAAGACCATCTCATTCGGTATCAATGTAAAACTCTAAAATAGAAGTATCAAGATGAATAAATATATAACAAGAATGGGTGTGAGCCTCGCCTTGATGGCAACCACATTGTCTTCATGCGACCTGGATACCACCCCTACCACATCACTCGACTCTGATGCGGCTTTCAAGACTACCACATACGCAGAGAATGTATTGAGAGGTGCCTGGAGTTATGCCTTCAATGAAGGACAGACTTATCAGTCTATTGGCATATTCTCTGTTCTCCTGAGCGATGACTTCATGGGCTCAGACTGTGTAAAGGCTAAGAGCTATGGCTACAGTCAATGCTACAATCTGACCGTAGGCTATGGTCGTGGCCAGCACAACTCCGTACTCTGGGATATATGCTACGATGCCATCAACAACTGCAACAACATCATAGCCAACATCGATAAAGCTTCAGGTAGCGATACCGACAAGAGCCGTATCAAGGGTCAGGCATACGCCACCAGAGGATATATGTATATGATGCTGGCATCACACTTCGCCTTCTCTGTAGAAAAAGATCCTAATGCAGTCTGTGTTCCAATCTACACAGAACCTACAGATATGAACCAGGCATTGACCGGTAATCCTGCTGCCAGTGTCAAGGAGGTATATGACCAGGCATTGGCAGACTTGAAGAAATCGGTAGAATTGATCCCGGAGAAGTATAATCGCGGTGTGAACACTACAGATTATTACAAGATCAACCATACCGTAGCCATGGGTATTCTTGCCAGAACTGCCCTTTATGCACGTGATTGGCAAACAGCTTACGATTATGCCAGCAAGGTATTGGAGAAGAACCCTTATCTGATGACTGAGGCTGAATACAAGAGCGGCTTCAACAACTGCAACAACGGCGAGTGGCTCTGGGGATATTCTGCAACACAGGATGACAGCGATGGTGCCTACACCATGAACTTCAAGGACAAGTCTCTGGATGGTTATGGAAGTCTCTGCGTAGATCCATATTTCGTAGAAAACTATCATGATAACGACTATCGCAAGGATCTGTTCCAGGATTGGGGCTACACCGCACAGGGTGGTAAGGTAGTTCGCCTGCTGAACTCAAAGTTCGCCTTCCAGGACATTGACAATGGAATTACCGATATGGATCTGATGCGTACTTCAGAGATGTATCTCATAAAGGCAGAGGCAGCTTATTATCTCCACCATACTGACGAGGCAAAATCTGTACTCTACACCTTGCAGCAGGCTCGTATGAAAGAGGGTAAGACTGCTCCTGAGATTACTGCAACCGGTGAGGATCTGCTGAAGGCTATCTGGTTGGAGCGTCGCCTGGAACTCTGGGGTGAAGGTTTCGCCATCACAGACATCATCCGCAACCAGCAGTCTATTGAGCGCAAGGAGTTTGAGGGTCCTGTCATCATCAAGGAAGAAGATGAGGAAGGAAACATCACTACCGAAGAAGTTACAGGTACCGGCCACGATGTGCTCAAGTTCAACGATGGTACAGACTTCTGTCCTAACAGCAAGTACTACCTCTACCGTATCCCTCTGAACGAGGAGCTTCAGAACCAGAACCTCTACAAGAATCATGAGAAGTTAGACTTCTATAGATAATACGTTTTAATAAATGAATCTCGTAAAGCTCTATATCCCAGCTCGGATATAGGGCTTTTTTATGTGAGATGCAGTGTGCACCAAACTTGTTAATTATAAGTAATAAAAACAAAAAAACTGTTGTTTTTGTTACTTATACGAAACAAAAAGAGTATCTTTGCGGAAAGTTTTACTCGTTGAAATTGATAAAAGACAGTCATCCCAAATACGTGATTTCTATGGATAGGCTTTACAGTCAAACCAATATTGATGGCATTAAGCACATTCATCTGCGAGATTTTTTGAAAATGACAACTTTGGTTTGATGCCAGGTAGATTACGAATATCACCATATAATCAAGGGTCTATACGCCACCTGTTCATCGTGGCATATAGACCCTTGTCGTTTTCCCGTTATCAGACATATACTATAAACCTAATTATGTTTTAATGACGAGAGAATAGTTTTTTTACTGCAATAGTAATTCTTTTGGCTAAATCATCACAATCAGAACAACAGTTCTTATTAATCAGAATATACAAAGACTCATTTTCTATTGCATAATGCTTGAATAATCTTTCAGATACCACAGACGTAGTGAATTTCTTATATACACGAAATCGTCTTGTCGCCATTCCTAATTCATCATTTTCATCTTCTGCACCAACAAAGAAGAATGAGGCTTTGCTATCTCTTTTCAATACATCAAGCATAATATGAAACAATGTATAGAAAATAATTCTTGGCTCAAAAGTGTTAGTCCGAAGACTAAATTTCAATTTACTATTCATATTCGCCTTATCAAAGAACTTCACGCAATAAGCATGTTCCTGATAACGCTCAACTCTTACAATATAAGAATGATGAGATTTAGCTGACTTGAATCTATATTGCAAAGTTTCAATCAGCCATTCATCAGCACTATCCCTGTCTATCATTTGAAAGACGAAGGGATAACCTTCACTTTCTTCCATATTAATTTCAAATTAACTGTTTATAGACAGGGATGCGGATTTTGTCTAATTGTTCTGTTGTCAGAGCCTTGACATCATCGTTAACCGTAAAATACACAGTAGGATATCGGTACTTACCATTAGGCATAAGTACCTTCGTTACCTGCTTGATAATCTCAACACCATCAAGCGTAACTATCTTAGTCTCTGTTTTATCTACTATCTTTCCCATAAGCAGAATTTTTGTTATTTGATTCATTGGCTATGCAAACAAACGCAATGAAAACTTGTTTTCAAATTGCCAAGTGCAGCATTCTGCTGCAAAGATACACTGCTTTTTTGTAACTACCAAATTATTCGTGAAGAAAACAACATAAAACACATAATTTCCGATTCTGTCGGCATCCGTATCATCACCATATAATCAAGGGTCTATACGCCACCTGTTCATCGTGGCATATAGACCC
>ENA-OOSI01000400-OOSI01000400.1-human-gut-metagenome-genome-assembly--contig:-NODE-400-length-13223-cov-2.294882_pt1 | contig 13223 bp, 10 predicted proteins | sample MGYA00241171_ERZ501200 | MGnify/ENA primary metagenome ERZ501200 (study PRJEB25962, sample SAMEA2042554) | human gut metagenome | biome: human gut; feature: human-associated habitat; material: faeces...
GGGGGCGGTGTTCAAATTCTCCGAGACACCTAGCGGGCTTGCGTTCTTGAAGAAACGAAGAAGAGGGTGTGTCTTGGACTTTTGACACACCCTCCTATGAGCTTTTGCCCTTTCAGGGCGTTTGAAAGTGCAATTATTACCACCTTCAATTTTGTTATTTCAATTAATCTGGTTATTTCAGTTTCTTGAGATAACCCTCAGCACGGGTATCTCCCAGTTCCTTTGCTTTTTCCAGGTTCTTGCGGGCCTCTTCCTTCTGCTTGTTCTCCATCTGGAGCAAACCGAGGAGGAGGTAGCCATCGGCATATTCTGGAGCAATCTCTATGCAATGCTTGGCTGCACTGATGCCTTCTGCATATCGCTTCACACGCAAGTCAAGACTAGCCCATTCTGCAAAATAAGTAGGCTCGTTAGGAGCGAGGTAGCAGGTACGGGCAATATCAATCAGCGCTGGCTGCCACATACGCAACTTGGTCTCAGCCTTATATCTTGCATAGAAGAATGCAGGATTAACAGGACGGACAATCGAATCATACATATTATAGTCGGCTATAGCACTACGATACTCTCCCTGTTCCGCCTGGAAATCACCACGAGCCAGATAGTAAGGACCAGCCATGGTGCCCGAGTTCTTAGCCTCATTGACTGCACTGTCCAGCAAGACCTTGATCTCTGCAGCAGGAGCCTTGAGCTGAATCTTAGCCTGAGCTGCCTCCAGGAAGATTTCCGAGTTCTTGACTGAAGTCTTGGTCAGGGCGATGAACATATCGTATGCCTTCTGGTAATTACCCTTGGTAAAGATGATGCGTGCCTCCTGATGCTGATATACAGGATTGGCATTGATGGCGTATGCCTTCTGTGCTTCCTCTATCGCCTTGTCGTAGGTCCAGGCTGTATAGGCAGAATCACCCTTATAGATCAGTTTCTGATAGATGACATCAGAATAATTAGAGTGGGCTTCATCCTTGGCTGAAGATTTTTTGATTCCTTCTTCCATACATTTGGCAGCCTCGGCAAACTCGTTCTTATCTACAAGAAGAGTTGCTTTTTCCTTATAGCCGAATGCTGAAGCAGGGAACTTTGCCATAAACTCATCTGCATACTTGTCATAGATGTCGCGGGTCACCTGACTCTTATTGAGCGTCATCATCGTAATCGCCTCCTGTTCGGTATCAGGAAGAGCTGTACGGATGCCTGTTTGGCGAAGGGCTGCATCCAGTGTGGAAAGCCCCGTCACCTTCAACTCCTTGGCATAGTTGGCATCAATGGCTGTTACCTGACCATTGCTATGCATGATACCAATCACCTGACCGCTTTTGTTGACGAATGGGCAACCCACTGCATTGTCCGGTACGGTGTTGGAGAAGATGTAGTAATTGTAAGTTTCCTTAAACTTCTCAACGCTTGCGATATCCTCCTGCTGGAAAGGTGACTTCTTGATAGAATAAGGTACGAGCCAAACCTTGCTGCCCGCAGGTGATTCTGCCGTAGCAATGTTGGCAGCCGTGGTATTACCCAGTACCCTGAACTTAGCCACATCGTAAAGTTCATCGGCACCGAGGATGGCATCCACGTCCATCGACTTTCCGCTGGCATCCACGATGGTAGCCTTTACAGCACCGATAAACGGTTTGAAGGTACCGATAGCCGTTCCCTTGTTATCAATAAACACACCTTGTGTAGAAGAAATGATGTTACCATCCTTGTTGAAGGTGGTGAGTGTAAATACGCTCTTGGCGGCTTTCTGTACAGAGCCTGGCTGAGCGAAGAGGGATGATGCACCCAGCATCAGTCCCATCATGATCATATTTATTCTTTTCATATTCTCAATAATTCTTTGGCATTGGCAAGAGCTGCCTGCGTGATGTCACTGCCACTGAGCATCTGGGCAATTTCCTCAATGCGTTCCTGGTTGTTGAGCTCTTTCATGTGCGAGATGGTTCCGTTCTCGGTTTCCTCCTTCAATACCTTGTAATGATGACTACCCTTAGCTGCTATCTGTGGCAGGTGAGTGATAGAGAGTACCTGTCGGTTCTGGAGTCCCATCTCTTCCATGATATCTGCCATCTTTTCAGCTATCTTACCGCTTACACCGGTATCAATCTCATCAAAGATGATGGTTGGCAACTTCACGGCTCCACTGATCATAGCCTTCAGCGAAAGCATGACACGGGCAATCTCACCACCCGAAGCAACCTGACTGACAGGCTGCAGCTGTGTACTCTTGTTGGCACTGAAGAGGAAGCTGACCTTATCGGCACCATTTCCTGACAGTGGCTTTTCTGCGAAGGCAATCTCGAATCTCACATTCGGAATGCCCAGCGGGATGAGTCTGCCCTTCATCTCTTTTTCGATGGCCTTTGCTGATTTCTGACGGATAGAAGTGAGTAGGGCAGCTTGCTTTTCAGCCTTGACAAGGAGAGCTGCAACTTCTTTTTCCTTCTCTTTGATGTCTTCATCGCCATTATCGATATGCGAAAGCTGTTCTGCTATGCGGTCACGGGTAGCAATGAGTTCAGTCACCGTTTCCACATGGAACTTCTGCTGCAGGGTGTAGAGTTTGTCCAGACGGGTATTGATGGCATCCAATCGGTTAGGATCGAATTCCACGTGATCTACACTACTGCTGATTTCCTGCGCGATGTCCTTCAGTTCGATATAGCTGCTCTGCATTCTGCCAGCCACATCAGCCATGCTTGGATAGACATCACAGATATTTTCCAGTTGATGAGTGGCGTTCTTCAGTTTGTCAAGTATGCTGTCGTCGTCTCCCGAAAGCGCACTGTCAGCCTCGTAGAGAGCGGTCTTGATATCCTCCGAATGGCTCAGGGTTTCTGCTTCCTGTTCCAGCTGTTCCAATTCGCCTTCCTGCAGATTTGCATCATCCAGCTCTTTATGCTGGAAGCGCATAAACTCCTCGTTCTCACGGTTCTTGGCAATCTCGGCTTTCAGCTCTTCCAGAAGTTCCTTGGCTTTGCGATAGGCATAATACTCCTTTTGGTAAACCTTGAGCTGGTCGGCATCCTGAGCGATGATATCCACCACATTCAACTGGAAGTCTTCTTTCTGCAGAAGAAGATTCTGATGCTGCGAATGGATATCCACGAGTTGCTCTCCCAATTCTCTCATACGGGTGAGAGGCACCGGTGTGTCATTGATGAAGGCACGGCTCTTGCCGGCTGCTGTCAACTCTCTTCGGATGATCGTATCATCGGCATCATAGTCGATATCGTTATCATCGAAGAATTTCTGCATACCATATCTGGAGAGATCGAAGTGAGCCTCTATCACGCATCGGTCTCTTCCAGCCTTGATCGCCTTGCTGTCGGCACGGTTACCCAGAAGCAGTCCGATGGCACCGAGGATGATACTCTTTCCTGCTCCTGTCTCACCCGTGATGACGGAGAAGCCAGGATAAAGAGAGATATTCAGCTCGTCGATGAGCGTGAAGTTCTTGATATATAATTGCTTGAGCATATTTATTCTACTTTTTGATAAAGATATAAAGGGAAAGCTGATTCTGATTTTCAGAAGCTTCCGTTCTGGAAGATGATCTCATGAAGATTCCAACCAGAAAAATCTATCCAGACAGATGATTTCTGAAAAAATCATTCCTTGACCAGATCCCAGTATTTATTCTGTGAAGGATTGATGGAGAAGAGGAGTTCATAGATGCTCTCCTTTTCCTTTTGGGTTCCCTTGCCGCGATAAATGTTAGCAAGTTCATCCTTCTTGAAGTCGGTCCATATCTGTGGCAACAAACTGAGCGGGCGGTTTTCCTTCGCCTTCTTCAGTCCTGTTTCCAGGGCTGCGGTTATCTCGGTACGACCTCTTTCCGCATTATTCGCCATCTCGTCGAGTCCTTTCCGGTAATAGTCATACTGCAACTGTCTGAAGGGTTCCAACGCTCCATCCAGATAGTCTGAGATGATGGCATATCGGTTGCGGTCATCAGAGAAAGCCTTCCATCCGGGATAATCCAGATTCTGGGCATTGTTTGTCAGATTCATGCAGCGCTGCAGGATGTCTTCACCACCTTTGGGTGCAAAACTATCCAGATCGATGCCGATGATAAGATATGCATAATAGGCAAAGAGAGCTGTAAGCTGATTGTCTATCTGCTGCTCATTGAACTCCAACTGGTCGTATTCAGCAAAACGAAACGTGAAGTTATCGTCCACATTATTATATAAGGTGGAGGTGTATGCCGAATTGAAGACGGGGCGATTGGCCTGTATCAGCGCCTTGCAGGTAAAGAGATTCTGGTCTCTGTCATACTTGGTGACGGTGATATTGAAGTTGCAGATGATGCGTTCGTTCTTCTGAAACTGAAGATGAGTCCATTGGCGATTGTTGACGAATTGCTGCAAGGTCTGTTGCAGATTGTCGAATACGCCTTTCTCCGTGCCCGAAATCTGGGCATGGTTGATGGTAATCTTAGCTTGCAGCTCCTGTGCTGAAATCGTAGAAGGACTGCAGCACAGGAGGCCACCAGCTAAAGATACCGGACTAAAACAGGAGAGCCAGCTCGTCAATGATGTCGCGAGCCACCTCAGTCTTCGGTTTCTTTTCATATTCTTTCTTTCCCTTTTCAGAGATGATGGTAATCTGATTGTCGTCAGTGCGGAAAGTAGTGCCCGGATTACGTGTAGAGTTGAGCACGATGAAGTCGGCGTTTTTCTTCACTCTCTTCTTCTGTGCATTACTCTCTTCATCGTTGGTTTCCAGGGCGAAAGCTACGATTCGCTGATTCTTTTGTTTCATCTGTCCCAAAGCTGCTGCGATGTCATGGGTAGGCACCAGTGTCAACTCCAGGTCATCCTTTTCGCGCTTGATTTTCTTATCCGCTACATTGGCAGGGCGGAAGTCTGCGACGGCTGCACAGAGAATGGCAGCATCAGATGAAGCAAAGGCTGCTGTGGCTGCCTGATACATCTCCTCACAGCTCTCCACATTGATACGGTGGATAGCAGGACTACAGTCTAATGAAACAGGACCTGCCACCAAAGTAACATCCGCACCACGGCGAAGACATTCTTCGGCAAGTGCGAATCCCATCTTTCCTGAAGAATAATTGCCGATGAAGCGCACAGGGTCAATCTTCTCATAGGTTGGTCCAGCTGTAATCATCACCTTCTTACCGCAGAGATCTTTCTCCGTATTCTTCTGGTTCTCTGATTCTACATCAGCAACCTCATCGGCACTCTCCATCATGTTGAAGTATCTGTCCAGGTAATTCACGATGACATCCGGTTCCTCCATGCGTCCCTTTCCCTCTAATCCAGAAGCAAGGAATCCCACTTCCGGTTCGATGATATGGTTACCATAGCCGAGAAGGGTCTTCATGTTAGCCTGGGTAGAAGGATGCTTGTACATATCAAGGTCCATGGCAGGAGCAATGAAGACTGGTGCCTTCATGGAGAGATAGGTGGTGATGAGCATGTTGTCTGCAATGCCATGCGCCATCTTGCCCATGGTAGATGCCGTACATGGTGCAATGACCATCGCATCCGCCCAGAGACCGAGATCCACGTGCGAATTCCAGGTACCATCACGCTGTGAAAAGAACTCACTTACCACAGGCTTGTGGGTCAGCGCAGAGAGGGTGATAGGGGTAATGAACTCCTTACCGGCAGGCGTAATGACCACCTGTACCTCAGCTCCCTTCTTGATGAGACCACGGATGATAAGACATGACTTGTAGGCTGCAATGGACCCCGTAATGCCCAATACGATTTTCTTTCCTTTTAACATATTATTTTCCCATTCTCTTGTTGAACTCGCGCAGACGGATACGGGTGAGTACCTGCTTGGTATTGTTGGTGAAATCGCTTCCCAATACCCAGGTGAAGTAACCAGGATCCTTGGTCAGGATCTCTGCCACATCCCATCCTTTGTACTTGCCGAAGTTGAATACCTCGTGCTTGCGAGGATTACCCTTTTCGTCGAGTATCACATTGCCGTCGGCATCCTTCAACTCCTGCCAAACGATGCGGCCGGCAAAATCTACATTGTCGTTGCGCTTGGAGAACTCAGCAAGTTCGTCCATGTCATTGTTGAGCACACGGTCGGCTTCCTCCTGAACACCAGGGGCATAACGGTCCAGCTCGCCTTTCAGCACGCAATAGGTAGCCTCGGTATCCTGGTCGGCACGGTGTGCCTCGAAGTCTTCCTCCATCTTTCTGCCGCAATAGAACTTGTAGGCAGCAGCCAGGTTACGACGCTCCATCTTCATAAAGATGTTCTGGGCATCAATGAGGCGACACTTAGAGAAATCGAAATCGATGCCGGCACGCAGGAATTCCTCTGCAAGCATAGGTACATCGAAATGATTGGAGTTATAGCCAGCAAAATCACAACCGGAGAACTCCTGGTTGAAGGTAGCCGCCAACTGCTTGAAGGTTGGTGCATCCTTCACATCATCATTGCTGATGCCTGTAAGAGCAACCACCTCTTCAGGGATTGGCTTCTCTGGATTGACAAACTGGTTTTTACGAACCTCTGTTCCATCTGGATACACCTTGATATAGGAAATCTGGATGATTCTGTCTTTTACCATGTCAAGACCGGTAGTCTCTAGGTCGAACACGATCAGAGGCTTAGTAAGATTTAATTTCATTACTTCTAGTATTTATTACTATATATTACTGATAGGGAAGGGGTGTTTAGATGAACCAAGCTCCTTATTCGTTAAGGAGCATTGGCATGATGAGCATGAGGATGTCCTCGTCTTCTGGCTGCTCAGCTGGTACAATGATACCAGCACGGCTAGGATCAGCCAAGTGGAAGACAACCTGATCGCTGTTCAGATTACCCAGGATTTCCATCAAGCTGCTACCCTTGAAACCGATGCTGATGCTGGAACCGCTATATTCGCAAGCCAATACTTCCTTGGCAGAAGTAGAGAAGTCGATGTCTTCTGAAGAAACCTCGAAACGGCCGCTCTCGATATGGAAACGGATCAGCTGGCTGCTCTCGCTGGCAAATGGCAAAACACGGCGCAATGCACTCTGCAAGCCCTTGCGATCTACGGTTATCTCACATGGGTTGTTGGCAGGAATCACTGAGTTGTAATTAGGATAGCGACCATCAATGAGGCGGCATTTCAATACGCCATCGCTAAACTGAATCTCAGCTCTGCGTGCATCAAACTTGATGGTTGCCTCATCATCCTTGCTCAGAATGTTCTTCAGCAATGATGCTGGCTTCTTTGGCAGGTTGAATGAAGAAGGAGTCTCACTCTTGACAGTGAAGTTCTTGCTTCTTACCAACTTATGGCCATCACTTGCAACGATGGCAAGCGATTCGGGAGTAAGGTCGAAATAGATACCATTCATTACTGGGCGCAGCTCATCGCTGGCTGTTGCAAAGAGAGAACGGTTGATATTGTCGATCAGCACCTGTGCTGGCAAGACGAGGGTAGTGCAGGCATCACCCATATCCTGTGTTGGAGGATAGTCTTCAGCATTCAAGCCTGTGAAATTATAGAGACCATTCTGATATACAATCTTAATGGCATAACTATCTGTATCTACATCGAAGCTGAGAGGCTGCTCAGGCAACTCCTTCAATGCATCCAGGATGACGCGGTTGGCAACGCAGAACTCGCCTTCGCCATCGCAGTCAGTGAGAGCGATGGTACTCTTGATGATGTTGTCACTGTCGCTTGCGGTGATGGTCATCTCGCCGTTGGCAACTTGAAACAGGAAATTGTCAAGGATAGGCAGAGAATTCTTGCTGCCAATCACCTTAGCAAGCATATTGAGCTTGCTGTTCAATGCTGAACTTGAAACTGTAAATCTCATGAGTCGTTATTTTATATTATTAATTTTCTATATTACTTATCTCATTTTCATTGCTGATGCTCCTTACTTGATGGGTAAATTGGAGCATTTGCGCAATTATGAGCACAAAAATACAAAAAATATTGGGGATAGACAAAAATAATCGAAGAAATGTTTTTGTTTTAAAACTATTTTTAGTAATTTCGCAGTCAGAAAGAAAAATAACAGATAGATTTACTCGTTTTTGAGCCTCTTCATACATCTTTTGATTCTCGATGAAAATGGGGCTCGGCAGGCGAAGGATTGAAACAATTTTTAAAATAATAATATGGAATTACAAGGAAAGGTAATTGCCGTTTTACCTGAAAGAAGCGGCGTTTCTGCAAGAGGTGAGTGGAAGGCTCAGTCGTTCGTTATCGAAACTCACGAGCAGTATCCAAAGAAGCTTTGCTTCGATGTTTTCGGAGCAGACCGTCTTGCTCAGTTCAACATCCAGAGTGGTGAGGAACTTTTGGTTTCTTTTGATTTGGATGCACACGAATATAATGGTCGTTGGTTCAACAGTGTCCGCGCTTGGAATATTCAGCGTGTAGATCCTAATGCTGTTGCTGCTATGCAGGGTGGCATGCAGCCTGTTGGTTCTCCATTCCCTCCAGTAAGTGCGGCTCCTCAGGCAGCTCCTGCTCCAGCTCAGGGTGCAACTGCTCCATTCCCTCCTGCTCAACCAGCAGCTCCAGCAGCAGGTGGCAGCGCAGACGATCTCCCATTCTAAGAGAGAAAGCATGTAAGAAAATTGCAAAGAGCATTCGAAAGGGTTTGTTTCCACAATCCTTACGAATGCTCTTTTTCTTTAATTGGACTTTTATGCCGGTTTAACCAGCTGAAACATTACCCTTAAGGAAAAAAAGATTTATCCTTAAGGAAAAATATAATTTCCCTTAGGGGAAAATATTTCTAGCCTTAAGGGTAAAAGTTTAGCCCTTGATGGAAGCTAAACTTTTACCTGGAAAAAACTTATACTTTTTTATTCCTTTGCTAATCGTTTCGTCTTCTTTTTTCAAAGAATGCCCGGGAGGCAGCAAAGAACAATACCACTGCGGCGGCATTTTCGACCGCTACCATCCAGAAGGCACCACTATAACCGAAATGCTCGGCTACAACACCACCCAGAAGACAACCGATTCCGAATCCCAGGTCCCAACCGGTCAGGATACTGCTGTTAGCCGTTCCACGCTGGTCGTGGCGGGCAACATTGATAAACATATTCAGGAAGGCTGGGTACAGGTGACCATTTCCCAATCCTATCAATGCAGCTGAAAGATAGTAGGCTATCGGATGCTTGATGGCTACGAATATCGTAAAACCAACGAGCGATATCAGCATTCCTTCGGCAGCATTCTGGGTCAGCTTACCCTGACTCAAAGCCTTTCTGCCTTGCAATCTACTCAGGAACAATCCCATAGAGAGAATGGCAAAATAGGTACCCGTTCCTCCGGTAATGCCTAATTCCTCCTTACTGTAAATGGCGAGATAGTTGCTCAATACACCCCAGCAGAAACCAAACATGCAGATGTTGATGGCCAACAGCCAGGCGCGGGTCAGGAAGAAGCGGTCGAGCGAGAGCTTCTCCTTGTTTTTGATGATTTCCTTCTCTGGGAGTTTCACCGTTCCTGCTATCACTACAGAAGCAATGGCTACCACAAAGGCTATCCAGAAAAGTACCATATAGCTACCCACCAGATTGTGCAGATAGATACCTATGGAAGGGGCTATCGCCATGGCGAAGTTGTTGCTCAATCCATAAAGACCGATACCCTCATTGCGTCTGCTCGATGGCAAGACATCGATGGCACAGGTACTGTTGGCTACAGTTACCGCTCCGAAAGGTCCACCATGCAGGGTTCGGCAGATGGCAAACATCAGGATGGTACTGGCTGCTATGTATCCTGCAAAGAAGATGGCAAAAGCCGTCAGACAGACCATCAGCACTTTCTTACGGGAAAATCCATCCACCACATATCCGCTGAAGGGACGGATGATGAGTGCCGCCACCGTATATCCGCTCAGAACAATGCCTATCACATCCTTCGTAGCCCCGAAAGTTTCACTCAGATAGAGTGGTAGGAGTGGGGTGAGGAGATAGAAGGCAAAGTAGAGCAGAAAGTTGGTGGTCATCACCTTGATGTAATTCGCATTCCAAAGTTTTTCTTTCATCTCTTCTGTATTTTTTAATTTCAAGATTCTACCCTATACTTATCATTAGTCCAGGGCGAGTATAGTCTGCTTGCGAAAGTTTATATTCTATTCTCTAGCCAGGCATCAATGAGTTTGCGGGCAATCGACAATTTCTCCGGCAAAACAGGGAGATTGTCCTTGCTGAACCATTTGCCGCGGGAAAGCTCTTCCTTCTGAAGATGAATCTCACCATCTACATATTCGGCTGTATATCCTACCATCAAGCCACTTGGGTACGGCCATGGCTGGGAACCGAAATACTTGAGGTTCTTGATGGTCAGACCAGTTTCTTCCATCACCTCACGATGAACAGCTTCCTCCAGACTTTCACCTGTTTCCACAAAACCGGCTACCAAGGAATCGAAGTTACCCTTGAAGTTGCGGGCATGAACCAGCAGCACCTGATCGCCCTTCTTGATAAGAACGATGATGGCTGTAGCGAGAGAGGGCCAGACAGACTTGCCACACTCGGTACACTTCTTACTGATATCTGTTGACATCTTCATAGGTGAACCGCATACACCACAAAACTGGGTGTTCATATCCCAATAGTTCAGTTCCTGACATTTTCCCGCTTTCTGATACAACTCTGGGGAGAGCTTGTAAAAGCTAGGACGCAAACCGCACATCTCATATTTCGGATTGTCGGTTACGGGCTCTGGAATGGTGAAAGTCTTCACTTCCGTACCGTCATTCATCGGTGTGATGTTGAGGATATGGGTCCAAGGCTTGGTTGCTACCGGACTTTCCTCACTACATGGAATCGTATAGGTTCCATCTTCTCTCTTCTCGAGCAAGATATCTGTCTTGCAAAATATAAACCAATACTTCATAATCTATTATATTTTCTTTCCGAAAAGCAACTCATAGTCACGCTGGGCTGCAGGCTTGGTCCATGCTTCCGGCACAAACTTCCAATTGTTGTTTGGCTTGGCATCTACGGTTCCCATCTTTTCGATGGCCTCCATCAGATAGTAACGCTGGTCGCGCTCACTGCGATAGATGATTCTGCTATCCAGACTATCCTTTGGAATACCGGCGCCACGGGTGAGAAGCTCTCCACCGCCATTGCCGCGATAACTGTTCACTGCCACCTTATACCATTTCTTTTCATCGAAAGGCTGGCCATTGCTCATACGCAGAATCTTCACTTTCTCGCCGTCTGGCTTGGTAACATCTACCTCATAATCGATGCCGGCAGCACTGTCAAAATTGAAGGAGAGGTTCTTGAAGCCCAGACGCTGCTGGTCGCCCTTGGTCTGGGTATCGAGCAGGAGCAGATGATCTTCAGGACTCTTCATCGTATTCACCCAGAGATCATAGCTCATCTCCAGATGCTTGCGGATCTCCTCACCTGTAAGGCGCATCACGTAGAGCTGATTCTCATATTTATAGAGATTGAACATGTCACCAACGTAGATAGGTCCCGCCTTGATGGTAGAATTAAACTGGAGGGGCGCATTGAAGGCAATATCAGCATTCGTGATCTGTAGCTGCAGGTTGAGGATGAAGTCATTGAAGGCGCAGTTGCCGAAGAAAGACTCACGGCTATGGATGGTATTCTTGAAAGTTCCGATCTGCTTGCTGACAAACTTGTTGATTTCTGCAATCTGAGGCTCGAATGCCTTCATGAAATCCTCATCAATAGGACATTTTGTCACATCTGGCAGACTGCCAACTATCTTCTTGTCTGTCACAACATACTGTTTTTTGCCATTCACCTTCTTCTTGTTCAGGGTAATGGTCACCTCGGCATCTGCCACATTCAGTGCATTATTGGCAGGGTCGAGACACACCACAGGCTTACCTTCCACATTCAGGATCGTCTCATTGCAGCGGGTATGGTCATGTCCGAAGAGTACCATGTCGAAGCCTGGCACCTCCTTTGCTACCCGCAGGGAGGCATCCTCCTCATATTCGGGAGTGACAATACCGCCATCCTTACCGCTGTGGAAGACACCAATGACAACATCCGGCTTCTCCTTCTCCTGGATGATCTTCATCCATTTACGGGCACAGGTCACCATATTCTCAAACTTCATTCCGCTCCAGAGATTCTCTGTCAACCAGTTGGGAATAGCTGGAGTCAGCATACCGAGAACGGCTATCTTCACACCCTCACGGTTCAGGATGATATAAGGCTTCACATAAGGCTCACCGGTCTTGGTATCAATGATGTTGGCACCCAGCACCGGGCAGTTTAACTCCTTGATCCACTTATCATAAACCGCATGACCTGTCTCTACATCGTGATTACCGAAAGCCTGGGCATCATACTTCATATAGTTGACGACATCAGCTGCTACATTACGAGCCTGGGTGTTGATATAATTATAGAAGTAGCAGGTAGGTTGTCCCTGAAGGATATCGCCATTCTCCAGGAGGATGACATTGTCCTTATAGGTCTTGCGCAGATCGTTTACATAAGAGGATACGCGTGCCAGGGTTCCTGCCTTCGGTTTGCGATTGATGAAATCGTATGGGAAGAAAGAACCATGGACATCACTCGTCTGAATCACTCTGAGTTTGACGGTGCGCGGCTGAGCCATTGCCTGCGAATTAAAAGTGAGCGCCAACAAGAGCGCTGCGAATAACTTTTTCATACTTTTTCTCGAATTTATTTGTTTCAACTGCAAAATTACAAAAAAGTTGGCAATTACGGCATACTTTTTGTTGGATTCTTATAAAAATCATAAAATAGGAGGTATTATACTATGGCATTTGTAGATTATTACAAGATTCTCGGTGTAGATAAGAACATCCCGCAGAAGGATGTGCGCGCTGCATATCGCAAGCGTGCTAAACAGTTTCATCCGGATTTGCATCCTAACGACCCAAAGGCAAAGGCTAAGTTCCAGGCGCTGAACGAGGCGTATGAGGTGATTTCGGATCCGGAAAAGCGTGCTAAGTACGACCAGTACGGTGAACAGTGGAAGAATGTAGGAGGCTTCGGTGGTGGAGGCTATGATGGAGCTGCCGGCGGAGGTGCCGCTGGTGGAAATCCATTCGAAGGCTTCGACTTCAGCAGCTTCGGTGGTGGAGGAGGTGGTTTCTCCAGCTTCTTCGAAAATCTCTTCGGTGGAGGTCGTGCCCGTGGTTCACAAGGTGCCGGTTTCGGTGGCTTTGGCGGATTCGGCGGAGCCGGTGCTGGCTTCGGTGCCGGTGCTGAATATGGTACAAGCGGATGCACCGGCGGCTGCGGTG
>ENA-OOSI01000405-OOSI01000405.1-human-gut-metagenome-genome-assembly--contig:-NODE-405-length-13110-cov-2.879127_pt1 | contig 13110 bp, 12 predicted proteins | sample MGYA00241171_ERZ501200 | MGnify/ENA primary metagenome ERZ501200 (study PRJEB25962, sample SAMEA2042554) | human gut metagenome | biome: human gut; feature: human-associated habitat; material: faeces...
GACACTCTCATACAGTAAAGATGATAACATTATAAAATATAGTGAATTCATTCGTAACTGTGAGGCTGCATTAAACATTGAGAGCAGACTTGCACCTGCACTTCATCATAATGTAAGTAAGATTAATAGCATTATTGATGGATGGGATATTACAGAGAATTTAAAAGAAGTAGACACTGGTAACTTACTGTACTTTGTCACTGATGTTGTTATTAATGTACCTGGATGGGACAAGCATAACTTCTGTGATGATAGAGTAACAAATCAATACAGTATAGAAGGACTTTCTAATAAGGCAAGCAACATTGTAAACCTTATATTGTCCGATATAAATACAGGACTTTCTAAAGTAGACTTGCGTAATAGTAACGTATTTACATTATTGGGATATATTGGTCCTATAATAGGAAGAGATATCATTGATGAGATTAAGTCAGCACGTAAAAATCAACATGATATACATGTTGATGAATTATTTACAACAGATGATGAGGAGGTATAAACATGAAAAATAAATTCTTAGAGCGTGCAGTTCAAGGTACTGCACTTGAGGATGCCTTGAGGGTATCTCAACAACTTATGGAGGCTAAACTTAAAATGCCATATGCATCAGGTTCAAAAAAAGACATTGGTTCTGGTTTGAAATCATTTAGTAAAAAAGTAATTTCAAACAAACAACTTGATAGTTTTGTTAAACTAGTAAATAAATACGAGGGACAAGTAAATAATAAGACAGATGCATCTAACATTGATACATTTGTAAATTATTATATTACAACTAAACCTAAATATGTAAACATGCCAGGGTATACTGATGGCATGAAAAAAATAACTAAGGCATCATATACAAAAAAAGAGGCTGAGTCATTATATGTTCAATATTGGACTTCTAAAATAATAACAGAACATAATGCTAGAGTAGCTGAGGCAGAGAAACTTGCTAAAAAATACTCTGAGAGTTATTATGGACAGAGTATTGATATACGTACACCTATAAATCGTGATGGTACAATAGTTGGTCAAACCATTGACATTAAACAATTACAAGATGCAACTAAAAATGAAGGTCGTCTACAGTTGAGGTCTAAGAAGGCTACATATAAACTTCCATCATCAACAACTGATGAGATTCGAGGACTTATTGTTGATAGCAATAAACATGAACTTTCAAAATTTAACAACCTTAAATTATTATTTCTTAGCAATTTGATGGTTGCACTACAGAAGTCTCATTGGGATGATGCTTATGAACTTGCTAGTTTACTTATTAAACATGGCAAGTTAGCAGCAGTATACAATAGTTATATTAAGTCTGACATAGCTGTTGTATTTGAATACAATGAGGGAATATCTGATGGCAATAGTGACCAGCAAATATTCATAGATAGATTAAAGAAGGAGGCCGAAAAGGCTGGGCTGGAGGTATAAACATGGACATTTCTTCTTCTTACACACTTGACGTCATTACACGTCAAAATAATAATAAAACAAGCATCTGTTTTGGATGTCTTTGCAATATAAAAACTGATGACTTACTTGTAATAAATAATATTGATGACCTTATTGGTACTATAGTATACAATAAGATTAGAAATATATACATACAAGATTTTTCGTATGTAGCATCATATATTTATTACTACATTATTAGTAATGATATACAATATAATACATCTGGCAAGTTTAATTTTGACGGTCGGATGTCTTACACTGCATTTAGCAGTGAGGGCGGTGCAATGTATTATATTAAACTCTTCTTTAAAAATGATATAAACTTCTGTTGCGAGATTAAATCATCTCGCAACAAGTCAATGTCATTATTGAGGGATTTACAAACATCTTTCAATATTGATATTGACTACAATATAATAGACGATGACAATACGCTTCAATTATCATCATCTGATGTATTGACTGATGACATAATGGAGAATACATGTGCACGTTCTGTTGCACTTGCACATGTAATGAAACAGTTATTGTCATCTGGTAATACTAAACTTACAATCGGTTCTGATGCGATGCGTCAGTGGACTAAACTTGATGGCGACCATTTTCCTCCTATGCCACGTATTGATGATGACCTAGATAAAAAATTTAGATTAGCATATCGAGGAGGCTTTACTTGGTTAAACCCTGTCTTTAAAAACAAGATACTTGGACATGGATTTGTCATGGATGTTAATAGTTTGTACCCTTATGTCATGAGGTACTTTGCATTGCCTTGTGGTGTACCTCATCATACTTATGAAGTACCTCATAATAAGTTATATATAGCTCATGTAATAATTTACAACGCAACACTTAAACAAGGAGGTATACCTTGTATTAGTAATATGAATCGTTGTGATGGTACTAAAGACAGTATAATTAGCAACGAATACCTTGATACTGTTGATAACATGGAGGGATGGTTTACAAACTTTGACTTGGAACTGATACTACTTAACTACGATGTGGATATACAACCAATAGAGTATTATTACTTTGATAAAATTGAGGGATGCTTTAATAATTTTATAGATACAAACTACAAAATTAAAAAAACATCATCTGGTGCTAAACGACAGATAGCTAAACTTAATTTGGACAGTTTATATGGACGTTTTGGGATTAAGATAGGACGTCATAAAACTGTACCTGTTATTAACGAAGATGGCGTTCTAAAATTCATACCTGGCGATGTACTTAAAGATGACACAATAAGATACCTACCGATGGCAATTTTCATAACTAGTATAGCACGTTATTTAGTTATAAGATCAGCTCTTGAGATTATTGACCGAGTTGTGTACATTGATACTGATGGTATACATATCATCGGTGATGATATACCTGATGTATTCGACGTTAGTAGTGACCTTGGTGCTTGGAAGATTGAGGCAGAGTTCAACAGAGCTAAATACATAGGACTAAAAACTTATATACATGATGAGGTTGATGGTTCTACTGTTGTAAAAATGTCAGGTGCACCTGAGGAGGTACGTAATAATATAAACTGGAATAACTTTCAAACCGGTACTGTTGTGCCTGGAAAGATTATTATGCGTTCAATACCTGGAGGTTACGTAAGATATAAAACTAACTACAAAATATATGGCTGTTAACATTACAAAATAAACCCCGACATGTCGGGGTTTAATTTTTTTTAATTTTTTCATGTAGTATTAAAAACTATGTATTGTAATATGTTAGAATATATGTTATAATATGTATGTAAGAAGAAGTAGTTTTCATTGTCTAATCTCCTTGTAAAATTTGACGTCGGGATGACTAGTTGGGAGATCTGACTAGTCATCCCATTACAAGTAGAGACGGAGGTATTAATATGAAAGCATCAACTTACAAAAATATAATTAGTTTAATTAGTGACCCTGATACAATGACAGACGGCATAGCTAAACTTCAGGCACAGCTTGAGATTGATGAGGAAGACTATAATAATGTTCTCCAGCGTAATAACAATTTGCTAAAAGAGAATAATAAATTAGTTCTAAAAAATACTAATTTAGTCAGCACTGAAAAATCCCCTGAGGAAATTGAGGCTGATTATAATAAACAACTCGAGGAGGATTTCCTCGCTATGTTCAATAATAAGGAGGCATAAAAATTATGGCTATGACAAATGCGCAACTTTGGGACTTGATTCGTTCTAAGTTCCCTACATTTAAGTCACACACAAGTAAAGCTACAGCTGACATGTTTACTGATGCTGGCTTTGAGGCATTACGTTCTGGTGACTACCCTGACATACTAAACGACTTCTTTGAATTGACTCTGCGTGTATATTTACAGCAGATTAACGTATCTCGTGCTGAGGATACTCTTAGTCGTGATGGCTTTGGTGAGTATTATGCACAGCCTAACGGTGGATATATTCAGCGTATGTCAATCGACAGCATTAAACCAATTAGTGCATCATATAAAAATCTAAAGAACGGCGATTCACCTGACCCATTTGTTGTTCGTAAACCTACAGTAGCAGAAAGATTCTGGCGTCAGAATTTTGATTATGCTTCATTACTTACAATACCTGATGATTTTCAGTTTAAACAGATATTCATCAGTGACTACGGCATGTCTGAATACATGGGTGGATTAATGACTGCATTACAGAACGGTTACACAATTCAGTTATACGAGAACAAGCTTGAGGCAATTAATGCTGGACTTAATAGTACTAAGTACCCTCTTCAGAGTACTCAGATGATGACTGTTGAGATGTCAGCTGACCCTACAACTGAGGAACTAAAACAGTTTATTTTGAGTATTAGAAACCTTGTTGATGCTATGTGTCTTGGACCTCAAAATAACGGCTTTAACGCAATGCACTTCAACACTATGCAAGATAAGACTAGACTTAAATTATTAGTTCGTCCTGGATTAAAAAATGCGATTGCAGTTAAACTGTTAGCTAACTCATACAATATTGAGGAATTAAACCTTCCGATTGATGTCATTGAGGTTCCACACTTCGGTGGACTTAAACCTTTCAAGGAAGCTGCATTTACTACACCATTATATCCTGTATACAACTCACTTGGTACATGTATAGGATTCAACGAGGCAGAAGGACAGTCAAATGTTACAGTTAATGAAGCTGATGTACATTGGCAGGATCCTAACGCTAATGTGTTTGCACTTGTGGCTGATAAGGGATGGCTTTTCTACAATGTTCAGAACCCTTATCGTGTTGAGCCAATACGTAACCCTAGAGGCCTATATACTAATTATTGGGCTACATCTCCTAACAACACTGTTAGCATTGACCCGATATATAACGTAGTAGAAATAAAAAACTCCTAAAGCTGTCACCTGCATTGTGGGCTAAATACGGCTCTGGTGATGTGGGTGTCGGCTTTGGATTTAGAAATACTACAGGGGCTTACGTAGGATGGTCCGATGACTGGAAGATGGGTACATTCTAGTAAGAATGTGCCCATTATTTTTTAAGGAGGTTGACATGATTGCAACAGTACGATGCTATTACAATACTGGTTTAACAGTTTCAAACTGTCTTGACAGTTATTTAAGCCTTGATACGTTAGGTTTCGATTATCGCGACTTTCCTAACGTGGCAATTAAACAAGATCGAGGTCTTATAAATATAAGATTATCTACAAGTTATGAAAATATAAAAGATGCTGATTATTGTAGAATAAACAATGTATGCTATTGGGTTACATCTGTTGTAATGTTGAACGATAATGTTGCTGATGTTCAGTTGCAGCAAGATTATTTAACTACATTAGGTGTCTCTGGTTTGGAGGTTGTTTCTGGATGGTGTACACGTCGACATGTTGTTGATGATACATTATATAACAATACCATTGACGAGCCATTTACACCTTCAAACAAACTTGAGATAGATTTCGGTTCTAAAATTGATGGTGGTGGACCTGATGGATTTTATTCAATAGCAGTATCATCTGTAGATTTGCTTAGTATAACTGAAACGGCAACAGCTTACTTTGATTCTGACAAAGATAAAGTGCTCGTTCCTAATTTGCCTCTCGTTAGTGCTAATAATACATCCTATTCAAGTGATGTTGTAACGCCTCAAAAAACAAGTTACATAGCAGCAACTAATGCATATGACTTATCAGTTGAGACTGTACGCAATGGTGTAAAATCTGTTAGACAGTTGGGCGTTGAGAGCTGCATAGGTGCTTGTTATATGTTACCTAAAGTGTGGGCTACTGCTGACGGAATCGGTGGATTACTTACTAGTATTGTAAATAAGCACCAGGATGTTACTTCTACATTTGGTGGTACATGGGGTTCTTATAAAAATAATAAAGTTTATTCTGGTCAGTTTCAAAAAATAATAAACTTTAGCATGTGTTCTGGTGAGAGCAGTAATAATAGAGTTGAGGACATTATTGACCCTAATTCTGCACGTGTTGTTTGGAGTACTTATGCGGATTGTAGATACAGTGGTAAACCTGGATGTAAACCTAAATATTTTCATAATGTTTTAAATAGTGCTACATTGAACAGTATACACGGGGCTCAATGGCAACAGTCACCTTTTGTATATAATATATCATCTGGTTGGGGATTTACAGCAGAAGATTTTGCAATGCAACGAGTTAGAAACTCTATGGGTATCGTTAATGATGTAACGAACGGCATATTAAATACTACTGGTTCATTAATGAGCTGGATGGGTGACACTGATTTCATGGGTGAGGGTGACCTTTACGGAATAAATAACGGCATAAGAGGTGTCGGTGGTGGTTTAATTAATATTAGTCGTGGTATTGGCAACTTTATATTAAACACTAAACAATTGTTTGCTAATACAAACAGAGCATTAATAGACACTGACGTTAAATTTCCTGCAACTCCACAGATGGCTGATTATGTAGGCAATTCATTCTATGATATGCGTTATAGATTAAGCGACAACGATATGCAACGATTTGATGACTTTCTTTCATCTTTTGGTTACGCTGTTGATGAGGTATTGTCTCAGTCATGTTTTCTTGGAAGGACAAATCACAACTACGTTAAAGCAAATGATGTTACACTAAAAAAATCAGGTGCACCTCAATATTTATTATTAGGTGCAGCAGACCAGATACAGTCCGGTGTTCGTATTTGGCATACAAAACCATCACGTGATAAACTACTAAATAACCCTATTTCATAAGGAGGTATACCATGTGGCTTTCAAACATGTTCCCTTGGTTCGATTATAATACACTTTCTAAAAAGAAAGTAGCATTATACGAGAACAATATAGAATTTCAAAATATGTTTTACAGCCTTCTAAATATATTGATGTATAGTTTCAGTATTGAGGGTTTACCTGACTCTTGCAACGAGAGATTTTTTAAACTAAACCTTATTTTTAACGGATATGCTGCATTAATTAAAGACCCTGACCTTGGTTATTTAAGCTTAGGCGTTAGACCTACAGTAAACAGCAGTCAGTTAAATATATACGGCGAGTTTCCTGATGTAATGGCATTTGGATGGAACGGATTCAATAAACAATACACTAATTATATGTATGGTACAGATAACTCTGATGCTGAGGCTGTAATTTGTAGGGACAACGACATGATGTACCCTATGATAAACATTATTTGGATTTATGCTAAACGTTTAACTGATACTATGCGTACACTTGACGTCACTGCACGTAAATTAAAAACTCCATACTTCATAACTTGCGATGAGGCACAGAAGTCAAGTATTAAAAAAATATTGGACGACGTTGACTTCAATCAAGATAGCATTATAGCTAATAGATCTACAATGCCTAACGAGTTCAACGTATTACAAACAGGTGTTCAGCCTGAGTCAGTGCGTGTATTGTGGGAGCACTACTCTAACTTGGAAAGTGAGATACGTACATTTTTAGGTATAAACAGCGCAGCTAACCTTGACAAAAAAGAGAGACTTGTTGTTGATGAGGTACAAGCAAACGATATATTAACTGACATTAATATACAGTATAGACTAAAAAGTTACCAGCAGTTCTGTGATACTGTTAACAATCTTTGGGGATTAAATATAAGTTTTGTTAGTAATATAGACATTGTTGAAAAACAAGCAGAAATTGATAGTAGTATTACAAAACATGAGGTTATTGGAGGTGACGAAGATGAGGAATAAACCTGACAAACAATATAGTCCTGACACACCTAAAAATAGTAATATGACATTGTATGAAATGGCTGTGTCAATGTCTGAGGATGGTGATGCGCAAGCTGCTTTCCCTTACCTCATAACTTGGTTATTGAAGGACTTTTGGTCAAGTTATCAATACAACGGTGTAAAATATACTGACGAATACGCTTATAATGTTGCATATTTTTTAGTTTATAATTTTATTAATAGAGAGATATGCAGTTCAAAACCTGAGGTATTTCGTACTAAGTTATTGACACAACTTGTAAATATGAACCTTGACCATGACTTTAATCAGATACTACATGATTTAAAAGATGCTACAGTAAATCTTACACGTGATGAGAAAGTTAAGGACACTAAAAATATAGATAGAACATCAACTACTACTAATAATCTTCAAACAAAACAAACAGGCACTAATACTGTTGATGGCACTAATGTATTAACACATAACACTACTTCAACTAATACACTTGCAACTAAAGATGAGACTACATTCAATGATACAAACACACAATCCGCAACATCTAACGGTACAGGTAGTTCTACTAATTCTGCATCTGGTACTAATGAGTCTACATCAAACAATACAAGCAACTCATCTGGACGCACTGTTAACTCTGACTACCCTCAGTCAACTGTTGACACTACTAAACATTTGGATTGGGATTACGCTTCTGGTGCTCAAGATACAAGTAATAAAAGTAATGATACAAGTACTTCTAAAGATACTACAACAAGTACTAGTAATTCATCATCAACATCAGAAAGCACTGCATCTGGTTCTAATAAACATACAGGAACAAACACTTTAGATCGTACTGGAACTGTTACTGACACTAAAACCGGTACTGACACAAATAAAGATGATTCTACAGTAACTACTGATATGACTACATCTAATACAGGTACAACTGCATTAGACGATAATATTAGTTCAGTTGGTGATATTAATAGACTTGAAACTTGGTCTGGGATGTCAGGCATTGAACTGAACAATTTACAATTAGATATTTATAATAAATATGGCAGTTTTTATAGACGTCTAATTAACAAGTTAGAGAATTGTTTCATCTCTGTGTATATTGATGATGACCGAGATGGTTATCTTGACCCATCAATTAATTTAATGTCAGCATGGTTATAATAAGGAGGTACATATCATGGACGTTTCAGCAATAATTCAAGCAATTTCAACAGTTGGTTTCCCTATTGTCATGTGTTTGTTGTTTATGTATTACATAAAATACATAAATGACCAGCATAAAGATGAAATCGACAAGCTTTCACAAAGTGTAAACAACAATACTTTAGTAATGCAAAAACTTCTGGATAAACTTGGAGGAGGCGATATAAGTGAAGAATAACGCTGGTCTAGTATTATATGCCAAGGCGCAAGTAGGACTACCTTATTGGTACGGCACTTTTGGTCAAACAGCAAGTCCTACATTATTAAACAGTAAGCGTAAACAATACCCATCTTATTACAAGTCAACTGACTTTAATACACAATATAATAAACGTGTTCATGATTGCGTTGGATTGATTAAGGGTTACCTTTGGTCTGATACTACTACTAGTAAACCAAAATACAACGCATCTCAGGATGTTAGTGCATCTGGGATGTATAAGAATTCGACACAGAAGGGCGATATGTCAACATTTCCTGCAATTAATGGTACTTTAGTATATAAGAAGTCAGGCACTCGTATTAGTCACGTAGGCATTTATTGCGTTGATGGTTACGTATACGAGGCAAAGGGACATAAATACGGGGTTGTTAAAACACCTTATAAACAAACTGACTGGGTACTTTGGTCATTATGTCCTTATATTGATTACTGTGACTATGTAAATAATAATGACTCTAATAAAAAATCTAATTACGACATTGCTACTGAGGTTATACAAGGAAGATGGGGTAACGGTGCAATACGTAAAAAGAGACTGACAGAAGCTGGTTATGATTATGCAGCTATTCAGAAGATTGTAAACGAACGATTACGAGGTTAACATTATGGGATTTCGAGGGTTTTGGTTTAATAATTCGCAACAATTTAATACTAATAAACACCCTCACTGTTACATCGGTACAATTAAAAAACTTAGTGATGTCATTTGGGGCGCTCTAAATAATATAACTAACCCTAATTATACAACTGTTTGGGGTGACTACGGAGGCGATGAGATGATTCATTCAGCTTTAGGTTTTAATAATTTGTCAGATAATTTTGCTATTGAAAACCTTTGGCATAAATTACCTGGTGCTTATACTGATAATCAAGAAATTTTATATGATGCAAACGGAAAGAAGATGGACAATCCTAAATATGTTATTAACATATTTTATAAATTAATACTTCCATCAACATACGAGGCTAACGAAGATACTAACTTGGTTATGTATACAACTGATTCTGTTTTAAGTGGTTATTACTCAAGAGCAAGTACATTGAGTAAATTATGCAATGATATAGTTGGCGTGCCATGCATGTATGACAGATATAAACAACCGCACTGCATTATAACCGGAACATCTCCTACTAATTATTTAGAACTACCTAGTAATTCTGAGCTTGGATTTGATTCTAACTTACCTGTAGGAACTGATATAGTTGACCTAGTTGGTAATGGTTCTTATACATGGGGATATAGTAACCATTCTTATTTTATGAATACTGCAACACCATCTGCTGGTTCTTATTATTTAAACCTGAGTAGTGACGTAACAAGTACAATAAATAAAGCATTATTAACATCAGTAAATTATTCTAATGGACTTGTACATTACGGCATTAATCCTTCTCAAGCTACTTGTGGATTACCTTTTAAATACAGCGATTCCAGTTATAAAGCATTGATGCCTAGTTTATTTACAGGTTACATAATGCAGACATCATTCCTAAACAGTTATCAAAGGAATACTTCACCTGACAAAACTTTAACCGGTGCATTATATATTTGTCTTGGTGTTAGTAAAATATAAGGAGGTACATTATTATGTTAGAAACTCACAGCTTAAAATTAAGTCGTGACGACTTCGATTATGATCATACACCTGGTTTCGAGATGGGCATTGAAAGAAATTGGCATGTCATTGACCCTACTCAAGTTGACAAAAATGTAGAATTATATGACAGTGACTTGAATAAATTATACAACGATGATAGATATGGTATACGTATATTCTACAAGTTAGTTCTTCCTCTTTCATACTTCAGTGACTCTGGTGTAACTACTAACGCTATGATAGATTCAGATGGCAAGTTTACTTTTGACAACGGACTTGCAATAGGAAACCCTACTTTATCAATGTCTTTTGGTCCAAATATAGTAAAAAATAGAGGCTTGCTAATTAGTGAAGAGACATTCAAAAATAATAATAATTACATGTTACCTGATGAGTGGAGTCTTAACCATACTTATACTAAGCGTAGTGCTTTCGCTAATGGTACTTCTATTTCTAGCTTATTTGTACGTAGTGAAAGTGAAAACTACCTTCAACAGCAAGATACCCTCTTATTTAGTGTAACAACTCCTGACATAACTTTTGCAGATTACCCTTATATATTTGCATCTGGTTATAATCAGGGTGCAATCTCTTCAATTAATATAAACAGTGGAAATGTTGCTTATACAGTTACTACTGAGGGTAATAGCATGAACGTACCTAATAGTAACCTACTACCATCATCATGCGGCACTAAAAAACTAATGCCTCTACTGTTCAAGCCATTTGGTATGTCATGGTGCTCTGATGATGCTAATCCTGATGTTGTTGGTTGGGTTTATTGTGTTTTAGGTGTTAAACAGATGATGGGCGAGATTACTTATACAGTTAATTTCATTGACTGGGATGGTACTTTATTAAAACAGCAAACAGTACAAGAAGGCACTGCTGCAACGCCACCTTCAGACCCTACTCGTGAGGGTTACACTTTTACCGGATGGTTACCTACAACTTACACTGATGTACTTGAGGATCAAGATATATATGCACAGTATATAAAAAATGAACAACCTACTGCTAAAGCTTTTACATTTATAAACGGAGATGGTGACATATGTATTAATCAGATACCTAATGTTGGAAGTGGTCCTGCAACTGTATTAGTAACTTTCGACAAACCTTTGTCTGATGTTACATATAATAGTATTAACGTGCAAGAGTTTGGTGCTGGTGGAAGTATTAAGACTGACGTTGTTGTTAATAATAATACAGTTCAATTTACTGATGATGACGTTTCAACGCATGACTTCTATGCATTCCAATTATTTAATGATGGACAACGTGTTGGACAAACTGCATGGGATTCTGGAATAATACCTAACCATTTAAAATTCACTCTTTCTGATGGCAGTATAAAAGAGTTAGACATTAGACACAATTAAGGAGGACTAAGACATGAGCGACCTTGAGCATCAAAATATATATTACGACATGAGTAAATTATTGTCATTCAATAAGTTTCTTAATATAAGCATTGGTGCTCGAGGTCTTGGCAAGTCTTATGCAGCTAAACGTTGGGCAATTAATAACTGGCTTAAAAATAAGAAGCAGTTCGTATATATAAGACGTTATAAAACTGAGTTTAACAATATAAAAAATTATTTTAGCGATATAGCTGATAGATATCCTGACCATAAATTTGAGGTCAAGAAGGGATGCTTTTATATTGATGACGAAGTCGCTGGTTATTATATTGGACTTTCAACTTCACAGACACAAAAATCAAACTCATTTCCTAACGTTAATATAATAATATTTGACGAGTTTATTATTGATAAAGGACGTATAACATATTTGAAGGGCGAGGTTCAATTATTCCTTGACATGATTGAGACTATTGCTCGTACACGTGATGATGTGAGGGTACTGATGATTAGTAATGCTATATCATCAATTAATCCTTATTTCTTATATTTTAATGTGTACCCACATGATGGTGACAAGTTCATCTGTAGAGATCAAGTTATTGTCGAAATAAATAAAAATACTGACTTCGTAAATTATAAGAAGGCTACCAAGTTCGGTCAATTAATTGCAGATACTGACTATGGAAAGTACAGTATTGAGAACGAGTTTCTACGTGATGACAAGAGCTTTGTTTGTAAGATGTCAGGAAAATCAATTTGTTGGTATGGACTTAGATACGATGACGTTGAGTATTCTGTTTGGTACAATCAACCATCTGGTTTTGTTTTCATTACTAAAAAACAAACACCTGACAATATTGATATATACGCAATAACAACTGATGACCATAAACCTAATATGATTCTACTTTCTCGTTCTAACGAGATCTTTAAGAGATTAAAGATGGCATATGACTACGGACAAGTAAGATTTGATTGTCTACAGTCAAAGACAGCATTTTTAAATATTATTCAATTAATTTAAACAATTAGATATGACTCAATAAGTATTCTAATAGCAGTTGCAAGAGAACAACCTTGACCGGTCTT
>ENA-OOSI01000406-OOSI01000406.1-human-gut-metagenome-genome-assembly--contig:-NODE-406-length-13096-cov-2.706771_pt1 | contig 13096 bp, 19 predicted proteins | sample MGYA00241171_ERZ501200 | MGnify/ENA primary metagenome ERZ501200 (study PRJEB25962, sample SAMEA2042554) | human gut metagenome | biome: human gut; feature: human-associated habitat; material: faeces...
TCGCTATTGGCAGGAATCTGATGCAGAGGCACTCTTCAAGTACGCCTCCGACCCTGATGTTGGACCACATGCAGGATGGCCTGCACATGAGTCTGTAGAGGAAAGTCGGGAGATTATCCTGACTTATTTCAACAATGACACGACATGGGCGATTATGTTGAAAGAGACTGGCGAGGCTATCGGCTGCATCGGCTACTACACCCATGAAACCAGCAACATCCCTATCGGAGAAAACGACTGCGAGGTGGGCTATTGGGTAGGAAAGCCTTATTGGAACAAGGGAATCTGCACCGAAGCCTTGAAGCTTATGCTTGACTACTGCATCAACGAGAAGCATTTCAAAAACATCTGGGCTGACCATTTCACCGGGAATCCTGCATCGGGAAGAGTCATGGAGAAATGCGGTTTCTCAGACACGGGAATGCTGAACCGATGTAGCCAGCTTGTGGGTGGCGACAAGGAAATGGTTAAAGTATTTAAGTACAAAGGATAAAAAAATGAGAAAGGAATCAAGAGCAATGGATAGTGAGTGGGCTTTGGAAGGTGGTGAAACCTACAGAATAAAGAGACTCTTAGAAACGAGCTCACTCTTATATGATAAATTTCACTAAAAAATTGGTTATTTCAAAATAAATTGCTTTCGGTTAACCATTACACCCAGAAAGGGCGTGAAAGTCATAGTCGTTTCAAAAGGAATATAAACTCTGATCTTATGACTAAGCCCTGTGCTTTCTTGCCAGAAACATGAAATGTCAAAAAAGGGAGGGTAAAAGTAAGGCTTGTCTTTTCTTGGAATAATCATAAATTGATCATATTTGGTTGATTACAAAACTCATAATTCTCAGTAACAATCGAGGCATTGGAAAACAACACAGTGCTGCATTCGCTCATCCCATAGGCATTATGAATGTGTCCGAAGAGATGAGCCTCCGGCTTGATGCGTTTAACTGCATCTAGCAATGTTCTGCTACCATAATGTAAACCTGCACTTTCATCCATAATGAGATAGGGTGGCTGATGAGTGATAAGCACGTCGGTATTGGAAGGAATGTTCTCCAACATTTTGGTATAGTTACCACTTATATCATCTTCCACGAACATCGGGATGCCGAAGAACTTTATGCCTTCTATCGTTACACCGTTACCATAGAGATAATGGCAGTTTTCGGGCAAGCCATTGATATCGGCTCCGAAAAGACAGTCGTCATGATTTCCTGCTATGAAAACTTTATGTTTGTATGGCAAGGCACAGAACCATTCCATAAAGTCGATAACTTCGGCTTCAGTTCCTACCATCGTGAAGTCACCGGAATGGACTATCACGTCAGCAGCAGGAAGATCCTGCAGCTGACAATGATGGCTGTGAGTGTCGGAAATATGAAGTATCTTCATTTATTTTCGGAAGAGGAAATTCCATCTATTATTTTCTTAGAGATGTCTTCTCCTTTTTCTAAGTCAAAACAATAAAACTCTGTTTCAGCGCCTTTTGACTCAATTTTTTTATGGATATTTGTGATAGTTCCATTGTCATGGCTTTTTACTATCATGATAAAGAAGGTTAGGCAAGTAGGCTCATTACTCAACTTACAGAAGTCTTTGGCGAAGGCAGACTCTTCTGGGTTTAGAGCCTTGAATTCGATAAGAGCAATTCTGTCGAATTTATCATTGTGGATACTGAGGTCTATCATGGCTGACTGTCCCGTTTTTTCTTTTCCATCAGCTTTGTATGGGACAACTTTTATATGCTCTTTACTAAAAACATATTTTTCTTCAGTTGGGGTTTCCACAGAATAATATGCATTCCACTGATTAGCTTCACAATACTTGTTGAATTGCTCAACAAATATAAATCTCAACTCTTGCTCGCTGATGCGAGTTTCACTATCACGATATTGCTCACTGTATTTGGGGAAGATAATTCTTGATTGCGATTTACAAAAATCTTTATGATTTCCATCCCCTTCTCTTTGCGTATGATACACTTTTTGGATAACATCAAAAGTGTCTTTAATAATTTCTTCTATACGTTCTTTGTCTGTCATAATTATGAAGTTTATAATTCAGCCCCAGCCTCCTTGTGGATGCAGATGACCTCCTTGGGTTTAACAATATCAATAACTTTCTTGATGCACTCTTTCGAAGCATGTCCTGAGGTATGAATATCCACCACATTGGGAAACGCCTCTCGAAAGTCTCTGTAAGCAGGATTTTGCTTTACTTGCAATGGGTCTTTGTAATAACCATCCCAAGCAGAATAGATGAGAAGAACCTCTGACGAAGATAATCCTTGACACATTTTCTTCACAAAATCCAAATGGCTAGCCCCTGTTACCAAGACAAAGCCTTTCTTTTGCATCTCACCGAGTTTAGGATCATCCTCCCCCACATACTTAAAGTGAAAAGCAAACAAGCCCTTTGAAGATTTTGCTTCTCGATGTGTAAAGATTCGCATCGCTCTGCCCATCATTCCACCAGTGTAGTATAGTCCCTTACGAGCTTTGAGAGCTGCCGTTTTCACACTAGCCAATCTCTCAATATCCGTGGCAGAAGCCAAGACTATCACATACTTGAAAGCACTCATCACACAAGCCATACGTCTAGACACCTCACTTTCTTGAATACAAAGGTCTCCACGCTTCAGTGTAGTTCCTTCTGTGATAAGCAAGTCTATATTAGAAGCATATCTATGAAGCGTAGGATATAATCCTTTGCCAAGATAGCCATGGTCACGATAATCACCAGTATGCCAAATGCGTTTTCCGTCAGCTTCGATAAGAAACATATAGGAGTCATAGATGCTATGGCTATTAAAAAAAGGAGTGATACGGATATCCCCTATCATAAAAGATTTTGGCCGAGTATGCGGTGCTGTACGCTCCCATATATGAAAATCTTTTATCTTCCTTATTTTCTGCTCGTCATCTATCAATATCTTACTTTTTTCTTCCGAATCTTTCCATTCTTGCTCATGAGCTATTTTCAACAGGTCATACTTCGCAAGCATTAGTTCTTGACCTCCCACTCCTATATATTGAGGCACATCGCAAGGAATTAGGTCAAACAAGCCGACATGATCTTCATGGGCATGAGTATATACCACCGCTTGGTGCTGCTTAACATTTTGCGCAAAGATGTCACGCACCAAAGCTTTATCTTGCTCAGGTGTAGTAGGAACAGTACAACCAGGCAAGTTCTGACCGAAATCCACAAAGACCCGAGAAGTCTTCGTGGAAATTTCGGTAATACACCCACCTATTTGGTCTATTCCACGATGAATCGTAACTACAACATCGCTATCTTTTAGATATGTTTGCAATCTTGCCATCATCATTCAATTTTATTGTTTTATTAGAAAAACGTATACTTATTAGAAATATTGTCTTAAATCCATCTTTTTTATTTGATATTTATGTATATTCATTGGGATACAACTTCAACTAAGGTTACTAATCTCACAGAATCCTCATGCCAAGAGCCTATTCCCCACGTTACAGTTTCAAAGGACTTACTTACCAGATGCAAACTTTCCATATCTGTCATTTGCAATTCATGGCCAGTTGGCTGGAAGACAAGAAAGAGTACACGAGCTATCTTACGCCCCCCACACAAGGATTCAAGCTTATCTTGCGTCATTTTGCAAACCAATTTATATGGCTTATTCCATAAATCAAACTCCTCACAATCAAAGGCTACAAGTTTGCCTTTTGTAAGAAAGAAGGACTCAAAGTCATCATTATCAATGCTTACCACCATACGGGTCTGATAAAACTCCCTCACCAGACCCTTTATTATTTCAATATTGCTTATCATTGATTTCACTTCAATACTCTTCGTATAATGACTCTCGTATTCTCCAATTTCAGCATCGGCTGAGACATATAGGTGGTAAACTCACAGCCGTGCTCCTTCATCCAATTCACCACCTCATTTCTAACCTCGTTGTCATAGCAGATGGTGAGACCTAAAGGAAGAGTTACTTGAAAATCTTTTGGTTCGATTTCCTTGCCTGTCACCATTGGGTTGCTAGGTTCAAGCCCAAGGCAGTATGCCACATAGCTGCCAGCCAATATTCCCTTGGAAGGCTCAGCACTATATCCTAACTGCTCTTTTACTTTATCCATTACATCTCTCAATGTCATTAGGTCCTTAGCAATACCCAAGTTTGCAAATACCAGCAACTCCTCTTTTATTCGGGTTTCGATTTCAGGTGTCAGGGAATCGAATTTTTGCTTTGCACCAAACATAGTTTGGAATGTCAACGACTCGTTGAGTGTTCTCTGTTGCAGTTGCTCCTTGCGTTTCTGTTCTTTGTTCATTGTTCATTATGTATTTTAAGTTCTACAATATCATAAGAAGCATCTTTTTCATGTGCTCCTTATATTTCTATAATACGACAATCCCAATGTAATAATTTTCGAAAATCCTCTATTTCTGCACACTTTTGCAAGAAATGAGCAAGCATTTTACAAAGTTTAACTATAATGATTAGGGGCGTTTTTCCGGTCATTAAGGATTTCCGGTTATTCAAGATGTCCCCAAGTTGTCCCTCAATGCCTCTCTAGCTTATAAATAAGGTTAAATCAAGTTCGCCCTGCAAACAAAATCCATCCATATAATCACTTTTCTGAATATTTTTTGTATTTTTGCAGCATCGGGGCATGGATGGAAATGAAAGTCTGGCACCATAAGACAATGCACAAGAAATTCAAATTAAAGAACGAAGCATATGAGTAATACAATGAATGGGATTTATTGGAAGGGCATCAAGCGCCGGATAGGGAGATTCTTTGAGAAGGTGCACGAATGTATACTTATCTTTACCGACTGGCTGGGGTAAGCACACAAAGTAAATAGACAGCAAAACATTGATATAATCTGATGGAAACAGAAAGAATTTTACTTCGCTATTGGCAGGAATCAGATGCAGAGGCACTCTTCAAGTACGCCTCAGACCCTGACGTAGGACTACGTGCGGGATGGCCGGCACATAAGTCTGTTGAGGAAAGTCGGGAGATAATATGGTTAAAGTGTTTAAGTACAAAGGATAATAAATCTCCGATAATGGTAACATCTTCCGAAAACCAGGTATAAGCTCTTTTGGAGAATGTGCGTATCTTTGCACCCAAGAAATTTAGAAATTTAAAAGGCTTAGGATTATGAAGGAATTATTCTTTAATACAATACAGGAGTTCAATGACTTCATTGGGGTGAAAACACTTCATCCTCTGGTAAGCATTGCACGTGTAGAGAGAACTGCTCCGATACAGGAGGCTGTGCATCACTACGGACTTTATGCCCTCTTCCTGAAGGAAAACAAAGGCTGCAAATTGTCATACGGCAGAACAGAATATGATTTTGACGAGATGACCGTAACCTCGTTTGCTCCAGGTCAGTCGATTAAAGTGGAACCTAATCCAGGAGTACCGCTTGCCAAATATACGGTTTTGGCTTTCCATCCCGAGTTGCTCAACCGCACCCAGCTTGGCAAGAACATCTCCCGCTATGAGTTCTTCGACTATACAAGCAACGAAGCTCTACATCTATCCGCTGCCGAGGTAAACATCTTCCGTGATGTTCTCTCAATGATTAAGCAGGAACTTCAGCATCCTATAGATAGACATTCGCGTGAACTCATCGTTTCAAACATCGAGTTGTTGCTGAACTACTGTCTGCGCTTCTACGACCGCCAGTTCATCACACGCGAGGAGATAAATCATTCGGTGGTCAGGAAGTTCATCTCTCTGCTCGATGAATACATTGTCCGGAAAGCGGAGCATGAAGGGCTGCCTACCGTAGCCTACTTTGCCGACAAATGCTGCTATTCGCCTAAATATTTCGGTGAATTAGTCAAGACAGAGACTGGCAAAAACGCTAAGAGTCTGATCAACGACCGACTGCTTTCGGCTTCCCGCCAGCTGCTTGATGATGAAACCCTCAGCATAACGCAAGTCAGCCAGCGCCTCGGCTTTGAGTATCCTCAGCACTTCGTCCGCTTTTTCAAGGCACAGACGGGAAAGACTCCAAGCGAGTATCGCAAAACAGCTTAAATATAATGAAGCAAATATAGAATAACTGTTATTTTTTACATCGAAGATGTTTTCTGGAGAAGAATTTGAAAAATCTGAAGAAGAATTTAAAAATATAATACAATGAAGAAAATAGTACAGACAGCAGGGCGCACCCAACTGGGTGAGTTTGCCCCGGAGTTCGCCCACCTCAACGACGACATCCTCTTCGGAGAAGTATGGAGCCGCAATGACCTGCTTTCATTGCGCGACCGCAGTTTGGTAACAATCACTTCGCTCATCAGCCAAGGAATCACCGACAGCTCGCTGAAATATCACTTGCAGTCGGCAAAGAATAACGGCATTACCCGCACGGAAGCAGCAGAAATTATCACCCACATCGCCTTCTACGCCGGCTGGCCAAAGGCCTGGGCTGCCTTCAATCTGGCAAAGGAGGTATGGAACGAAGATGTGAAAGGAGAAGACGCCAAGGCAGCTTTCCAGCGCGAGATGATATTCCCTGTTGGCGAACCCAACACCGCTTACGCCAAATACTTCAAAGGCAACAGTTATCTGGCACAAATATCTGACAGTCAGATACCTTTCTTCAACGTAACCTTTGAGCCTGGTTGCCGTAACAACTGGCACACGCACCACGCCACAAAGGGCGGCGGACAAATGCTGGTAGGTGTAGCCGGACGTGGCTGGTATCAGGAGGAAGGAAAGCCTGCGCAGGAAATCCTCCCCGGCACAGTCATCCATATTCCTGCCAACGTGAAGCATTGGCATGGTGCCGCAAAAGACAGCTGGTTTGCCCACCTCGCCTTTGAAATACCTGGCGAGAACACATCCAACGAGTGGCAGGAGGCTGTGAGCGATGAGGAATACAACAAGATAAAATAACAATTATATGACTGAGCCCACTTTAAAGTGGGCTCAGTCAATTATTTTTTACGACCATCGAAATGGTCTCAATCCCTTTTTACAAGATTTTTGCTAACCAGGCAAATAGTTCGTTCAAGGCATAGTCGCCGCTGTGAGGACGGTTCCAAGGAAGCTTGAAGTTAACGTCCTTGCCCGAGTTCTGCAGTTTGGTAGCCAGATTGATGGAGACAGAAAAGGCTGTATCTCTGTCGCGGGCACCATGACGAATATACCAGTGGGGAGCAACAGATGAAACGCCATCGCCAATGAAATTCATCGGATTCAACAGACGGGCATTTTCCTTAACTTCCTCAGAAACAACAGTTCCGGCTTTTTCAGTACTCCAAGAAGTGAAGTTTACATCAGAACCCCGGCACAAAGACATTCATATACTGATAGGTGGAATCCTCCACATGGGTCACGAAATAGAGCTTGGTATAAGCTGTATAGTTTACCACTCTACCATCCGTCATGGTCAATGACGCTTTCGTACCGCAATCAGGATCAAACTGCAAAGGCGTAACCTTTGATTTCTTCGCTGCACTGATGTTCATGGCGAACATCAATGCAAATGATACTGCTATAAATTTCATCATTATTTTATTAAATTTATTATACGCTTATAAACATTTGATTGGAGTAAATTCGACACGAAAGCATCATGGTTTCTACCAAAACCATTTCTTTTGATTCATTAAACTTGAAAAAGTTTATTGCATTAATGATATTTAACGGTTAGCGGTCTTATGTATTTAATTTCCTACCATTTGTGGTGGTGGGTTTGGGGCTTGCATTAGGCTTGATGCAGTTTACGAGCAAGGAAGCCACGGTAAAGGCAACCCCTACCCCCACCACGCCTGTCCATCCATAATGCTGCCAGGACAGGCCAGAAACGAAAGTTCCGGCAGAACCACCCAGGAAATAAATGGTCATATAAACGGTATTGATACGGTTGATGGCAGATGCGTCAAGGGCTACTACGCTGGTCTGATTCGACAAATGGATGCATTGCATACCGGCATCAATCAGCAAGATGGCTATTATTATCCACAAGTAGCTGTCATTCCCCCAAAATGCCAGCAGCCAGGCAGCCAACAAGACGCATCCTCCGGCAACAGAGAAGAACCTTGCACCATACTTTTGGACGTAGTCGCTGATGAAGACCACCGTAGATGCACCTGCCAGTCCGCACAAACCGAGAGCTCCAATCATGTCGTCGCCAGCAAAGAAAGGCGCCTGCTTCATCCGGAAGGCCAGGCAACTCCATAAGGCGAAGAAGGAACCATACGCCAATGCCGCCCTTAGCGACGCGATTTGCAAGTATGGGTATTTGAGGAGCAGGCGCAACAATGATTTCATCAACCCTGCATAGTTTTCCTGCGAACGGACAGACAGCGCAGGCAGCATCCCGTGAATGAGCAGAAAACATCCGAGCATAAACACGCTAGCCACAAGATAAACAGAACGCCATCCCCATTCGTCGGCCAGCAGGCCGCTGAAGACACGTGAACCTAGAATGCCTACGAGCAGGCAGGATTGTATGATTCCCACATTGCGCACCTTGCGTGAAGGCGTGGAATGGTAAGACACCAGCGGGATGAAGAACTGCGGCATTACCGAAGATGCGCCAGCAACCAGGGATGCGCCCCACACCCAATAGATGTTCGGAGCAAGGGCTATGGCAAGCAAGGCGCACAAAGAAACGATGTAATTGGTCTGTATCAGTTTCTTTCGTGAAACCAGATCACCAAGCGGAATGACAAATACAAGTCCTACCACATAGCCTATTTGGGTCAAGGTAGCTACCATGCTGGCAGAAAAATCTGTTACCGCAAACTCTTTTGCCATACTGCCCAGCAAGGGCTGGTTGTAATAGCAGTTGGCAACGGAAAGTCCGGTAGCTACTGCCATCAGAGCCAGCAGAGGTGCCGGAATACCTTGGTTCTCTCTCAATTCATACTTCATTTTTTCGCCTCTCTTTTTTTAATATGACACAATCTTCTTAATATGACACAATCTTCAATCCAATCAAGGAAGCAATGAGCGTGAAGAGGAAGAAAAGCCTGATGGGAGTGGCTGGTTCCTTGAAAACGAATATTCCTATCAAAACCGTACCCACTGCCCCGATGCCTGTCCAGATGGCGTAGGCCGTGCCCAAAGGCAAAGTCTGCACCGCCTTGGCGAGCAAAGCCATGCTCAGAATGGTGGAAGCAAGGAAACCGCTCCCCCACAGATAAAACCAAATTCCTGATGCTGCTCTCGCTTTTCCCAAGCAGAACGTGAGGCTCACCTCAAACAATCCTGCGAACAATAAAATTATCCAATTCATATTTATTAATTTATTTGTTTGTTATATTTATTAATTCATTTTATAATTTTAAATTCGGGTGCAAAAGTAAGCAAAAAAAAACTAAAAGCTTTTTGCATTTGACAAAAACGGATTTTGCATTTGCAAAAAAACAACCATTCACTTTCGTTTTCGTGTGAAATTTTATAATTTTGCACACCAAATACAGCAAAAAAGAATATGGATATAAAAGAAATCATTAATAAGAGATACGCCATGCCGGATGCGTCTTTGGACAAATTGCAGCGATGCTTAACGGAAGTTTCATATCCCAAAGGATTCCGGGTGTTGGAAAGAGGTAAGGTGGAGAAGAACATCTTTTTCATCAAGAAAGGCATTGTCCGCGCATATACTTCAGTGGACGGAAAGGAAATTACCTTTTGGTTTGGCAAAGAGGGAGCGACTATTGTCTCCTTGAAAGGCTATGTGAACGACGAGCCAGGATATGAGACGATGGAGTTGATGGAAGATTCGGTCTTATATAAATTGGAAAGAAAACAGCTGAAAGCGTTGTTCTTGGATGATTTACACATCGCCAATTGGGGGCGGCGTTATGCAGAGATGGAGCTGCTTGCCACCGAGGAACGACTGATTTCCATGCTATCCGCCATCGCTTCGGAAAGGTACAAGGAGCTGCTAGAGAAAGAACCAGACTTATTACAAAGGTTGCCATTGGGAAGCATCGCCACCTATTTAGGTGTAACGCAGGCAAGCCTGAGCCGGATTAGGGCAAAAATCACACAGCCGTAATCCGAATCTTCATCCACCATGAGCAGCCTGTGCTGATGACGCATTTACACATTCTCTTTAAACTTTCAGGCACGAGTTAAACTTTCAGGCACGAGTTGCGTCTAATTATAAGATGATGTTTAAACATCCATCACAATTTAAGTATTATAAAAATTTAATTTGTAGCTTATGAAAAGAATGAAAGAAATGAAAAGAATGATAAGAATTTTGATGATTGCCATTTGCTGCATGCTATCATGCAATATGGCAGCAAATGCAGACAATGACAAGCCTATCGCCGGTTAAGCACTCCCGGCAAAGGCTCAAACCTTACTCAGCAACCATTTCAACAATCAGAAGGTGATGCTTGCTACCATTGAGACGGGGGTTATCAACAAGAGCTATGATGTGGTTCTGCAGAACGGAACCAAGCTGGAGTTCGACAAAAAGGGAAATTTCAGCATGAATGAAGATTCGGATAGTTGATGGGGCTTTTTTTGACTCCAAGAAAGAATATCACCTTTTTACATCTTCCAACCAGTCATTTACAGACAAATGTAACGGAAGTTAAAACGGATAAATCTTGTTAAACTAATCATCTTTTACCACTTATGTTCATACCTTTGCACCCAAATTTATAATCAAAAAGGGATATTTTATGTTCTAATAAGGATAATACTTTAATTTAAAGGGACAATTCCTTAATTAAAAAAAGATAATATTTTAATTTAATAAGAGAAGTTATATGAGAGAAAATTCGGAAAGTTCAGTAGCCTGCCATCATCGAGTAGGCTTCCTGGGATTGCTCATCACTCTGGGCATTGTGTTTGGAGATATAGGTACATCCCCACTCTACGTGATGAAGGCCATCCTGCACACGGGTGAAGCCATCAACGAAAGCACCATCCTGGGCGCTTTGTCCTGCATCATCTGGACACTCACCCTGCAGACCACTATCAAATACGTATGTGTGGCGCTGCGTGCCGACAACAATGGCGAAGGAGGCATTCTCGCCCTCTACGCCCTGTTGCGCAAGATGAAGAGAAAGTGGATTTACCTATTGGCCATCATCGGCGCCAGCACCTTGCTGGCAGATGGAATCATCACCCCTGCCATCACGGTTACCACAGCCATCGAAGGACTCGAAAGCATCAGTCCCCACCTGCCAGTCATCCCCATCACACTGGGCATCATCACCATCATCTTCTTTGTGCAACGCTTTGGCACAGAGAGCATCGGCAAGTCGTTCGGAGTATTCATGCTGATATGGTTCCTGCTGCTGGGCGTAACGGGAGCTTTCAGCATCACCTCTTACCCATTGATTCTGAAGGCCTTCAACCCCTACTATGCTGCCATGCTGCTGGCAAAATCGCCAGAATGGTTCCTGATTCTGGGTGCCGTGTTCCTCTGTACCACCGGTGCTGAGGCACTTTACTCCGACCTGGGTCACTGCGGCAGAAAGAACATCACCATCAGCTGGCTTTTCGTAAAGGCCATGCTCATCCTCAACTATCTGGGGCAGGGAGCATGGGTGCTGAACCACATTCAGACTGCCTCCTCCGTGAATCCGTTCTTTTCCATCATGCCCCAGAACATGCTGATTTTTGCCATCATCATGGCCACGGGTGCGGCAATCGTTGCCAGTCAGGCACTTATCAGCGGCACCTTCTCCATATTGAGCGAAGCCATGAACCTGCACTTCTGGCCACGCATGCGAATCAAGCATCCTACCCATGTAAAGGGACAGCTCTATATCCCGGTAATCAATCGCGCCATGTACATCGGTGTGGTTCTCATCATCCTGCTCTTCCGTGACTCCTCGCACATGGAGGCAGCCTATGGTCTCGCCATCACCATCACCATGCTGATGACCACCCTGCTGCTCGGTTTCTACCTGCGCACCAAGGGTGTGGCTCGCATCTTCATCCTGCTCTTTATGGGCGCATATTGCGTTATCGAGGGCATTTTCCTTTCCGCCAACCTGTCAAAATTCCTCGCAGGAGGATGGTGTACGATGCTTATTGGCGGAATCCTGTTCCTGATGATGTATGTATGGGTCCGCGCCATCAAGATCCGCCATCATTACATCAGTACCAAACCGCTGAATGAGTATTATCAGATTATCTCCGATATCAAGGCCGACGAGAGCATCCCCAAGTACGCTTCCAATCTGGTTTATGTGAACCATGCCGAGAAGGAAGGTGCGGTGGATGACAAGCTGCTCTATTCCATCATCAACAAGCAGCCTAAGCGTGCTGACCATTACTGGCTTATCAATCTGGAATTTGCTGATACTCCTGACACGCTGGAGTACAGTTGCGAGACCCTGGTTCCCGACACCCTCTACAGTGTAACCATGCGCATAGGTTTCCGCATTGAGCCTAGGGTGAGCCTCTATCTGCGACAAGTGGTAGAAGACCTGGTGACCAGCAGGAAGGTGGATTTGAGAAGCACCTATCCTTCGCTCCGCAAAAACGGAATTCCAGGCGACTTCCGCTTCATCATCATCCACCGCGTATATTACCCGGAGAGTTCCGACAACCGTCAGCAGAACCTGCTGATGACCATCTATGCCCTTATCGGCAAGATAGGCATTGACGAGCCTAAGGCTTTGGGCCTCGACACATCCATGGTGGTGGTAGAACGTGTTCCGCTCATCATCAACCATTGCAACAGAAGCATCAGGCGCATCATGCAGATTGTGGAAGAATAGGAAGATTTTTCTAAACAAAAAAACAGTCGGATGATTACTTTTCGAATTATTATTTGTATCTTTGCACCTGAATTGCGCAAAGCAAAGTTGAAAGATAATAAAAAAGATAATGCCGACGATACTGAAGAAGCAGATTACGAAGAAAAATAAGAATAAGTAGTCTTTATAGGCTACTTATCTTAATATTTAAGGAGAAAAAATGGATAAATTAAAAGAAAGTGGTCTAGATATAACTCCGGATAATGAAAAAATGATGAGAGAAAAACTTCGTAGTGAACTTGGGATGGGAGCTTATGCTAAAGTTTTACTTCCAACTATTAAAGAATTATCTTTAAATAATGATGTTGTTCTTGATGGACTTTATTCGTGGGATGAATT
>ENA-OOSI01000408-OOSI01000408.1-human-gut-metagenome-genome-assembly--contig:-NODE-408-length-13082-cov-2.688263_pt1 | contig 13082 bp, 18 predicted proteins | sample MGYA00241171_ERZ501200 | MGnify/ENA primary metagenome ERZ501200 (study PRJEB25962, sample SAMEA2042554) | human gut metagenome | biome: human gut; feature: human-associated habitat; material: faeces...
CTTCAATAACAAGAAAAGTTTCCTATATATGTCGGAATGCGAAGCATTCTTGACAAAGTGAAATGAAGTTTCACTTTTCTTATATAAAAAATAAAAGGGAGGATTTAAAATGGTAAAAATAAGATTACAAAGAGTAGGAAAGAAAAAAGCACCATTCTATCACATAGTTGTTGCTGATTCAAAATCTCCAAGAGATGGAAAAATAATTGAACAAATTGGAACATACAATCCAATGACTAATCCATCAGAAATCGTTTTAGACAAAGAAAAAGTCGAAAAATGGATCAAAAATGGAGCAAAACCAACAGAAACAGTTAAGCATTTAATTGAAATGTAAGCCATTACTTTGGAAAAGGGAAAAAATAAAAGTAAAGAAATTAAAAACAAATTTTAAGGAGGCAAATATGCAAGAAACATTAGAGACAATAATAAAAAGTTTAGTAGAATTTCCTGAACAGGTTTCTGTTAAAGAGGTTGCAGGAGAAAAATCAATTGTATTTGAAGTAAAAGTAGCAGATACAGATATGGGAAAAGTAATTGGTAGAGAAGGTAAAATAGCCGCTGCAATAAGAACAGTTATGAAGGCTTTAGCTGCTAAAGAACAAAAAAGAGTTTCTGTAGAATTTATAGGATAATTATATATGGAAGAATATTTAGAAATTGGTCAAATTGTGAATACAAGTGGATTAAAGGGTTTTTTAAAGGTAATACCATTAACAGATGATATTACTAGATTTGAAGATTTAAAAACAGTATATATTCAAGAAAAAAAGGATTTAGTAGAATTTAAAATTCAAGAAGTTAAATATAGCAAAAATATGGTACTATTAAAATTAGAAGGAATAGATGATATAGGCGAAGCTGAAAAGTTTAAGAATTTCTATATTAAAATAAATAGAAAGGATGCTGTAGAGCTTGAAGAAGATTCATATTTTATTGTAGATATTATTGGATGTAAAGTTTTTACAGATGAAAATGAGTTTTTAGGGAAAGTAATCGATGTATTCCAAACAGGAAGTAATGATGTTTATACTGTAAAAAATAATGAAGATAAAGAAATTTTACTTCCAGCAATAGAAGATGTTATAAAAGATATTGATATTGCAAATAAAAAGATAGTAGTAAAGTTAATGGATGGGTTAATATGAAAATAGATGTATTAACGCTCTTTCCAGAAAGCTTTGAGCCAATTAAACAAAGCATTATAGGAAGAGCATTAGATAAAAAAATAATAGATATTAACTTAATAAATATTAGAGATTTTTCAAAAGACAAACACAAAAAGGTAGATGATACTCCATATGGTGGAGGTGCCGGAATGGTAATAAGACCAGATGTTGTATATGATACTTACAAAAGTGTTTATGAGAAAAATGCAAAAACAATATATTTAACACCTCAGGGAAAAACTTTAGACCAGAAAAAAGTTCAAGAATTAAGTAAAGAGCAACATCTCATTTTAATTTGTGGGCATTATGAGGGAATAGACCAAAGGGTTATTGATGAAATAAATCCAGAGGAAATATCAATAGGAGATTATGTGCTAACAGGAGGAGAACTTCCTGCAATGGTGCTTATAGATGCAGTTTCAAGATATGTAGATGGAGTTTTGAACAGTAATTCAATTGAAGAAGAATCATTTATAAATAATATTTTAGAATATCCACAATATACAAGACCAGAAAAATTTTTAAAAAGAGAAGTACCAGAAGTTTTAAAATCTCGGAAATCATCAAAAAATAGATGAATGGAGAAAAGAGCAATCAATAAAAATAACAAAACAAAAAAGACCAGATTTATTCCAGAAATGGAAAGTAAAAGGTTACAAATAAAGAAGGGAGGATATCAAATGGATATCATAAAATCAATTGAGCATGAGCAAATGAAAAATAAAATACCAGATTTAAAAGTTGGTAATACAGTAAAAGTTTATGTAAGAGTAAAAGAAGGAAACAGAGAAAGAATCCAAATTTTTGAAGGAATAATAATCAAAGTACAAGGAGGAGGAATTAACAAGACATTTACAGTTAGAAGAATAGCTTCAGGAGTAGGTGTTGAAAAAACATTCTTAATTCACTCACCAGCAGTTGAAAAAGTAGAAGTAACAAGAGTAGGTAAAGCAAGAAGAGCAAAATTATTCTATTTAAGAGACAGAGTTGGAAAATCTGCTAAGACAAAAGAACAAGTAGGAGCAAGAATTGAAACTAATGAAATAACGCTTAAAGAAGATATAACAGAAGAAGTAGCAGAAGAAATAGCTTCAGCTCCAGAAGAAGCCCCAGCAGTAGAAACAGAAGCACCAGTTGTAGAAGAAACAGTTGATACAGTGACCGAAGAGGCTACAGATACAGTAACAGAAGAAACTACAACAGAGGAAAATAAATAATAAAACTGGAATAAGTACAAGTGTAACTGAGTAACCTATTAATGTAGAACTAGGAGGGAAATATGAATTATTTACTTAAAACTACATTAATAGGTTTATTTTTTGGCACTTTTGGGACTACTATTGGAGGCATTATAGGTGTTACCTGGAAAAGAAACTCTAATAGATTTTTAAGCTTTATTTTGCAACTTGCGGCTCGGGCTTATGATGGCTATAATTTGTTTTGACTTAGTTCCTGAAGCAATAGGTATGGCAGGACTTGTAAATACAATAATTGGCACTTTATGTGGAGTTATAATAATGCTTTTTTGCGATAGCTTTATTAAAAAAAGACATACAAAGGCTGGAAATAATTCATTATTAAATACAGGCATCATAGTAGGGATAGGTTTAGCGTTGCATAACTTCCCAGAAGGATTGGCAATAGGGTCAGGATTCGGAGCATCAATCAAACTAGGATACTCATTAGCAATTGCTATTTTGCTTCATGATATTCCAGAAGGATTATCTATGTCTATTCCAATGAAAAATGGAGGAATGAGTAAAACAAAGGCCTTAAATTATACATTTTTATCAGGAATTACAACAGGAATAGGAGCATTTTTCGGAGCGTGGGTCGGTCAAATTTCAGATGGGATGATCAGTACTTGTTTGGCAATTGCAGCAGGTGCAATGTTATACATAGTTTCAGGAGAGCTAATACCAGAGTCTAATAAATTATATAAGGGTAGAATAGGATTTATAGGAAATATTATTGGATTTACTTTAGGCATAATTGCATTTAATGTATGAGATTTTAAAGACAGATTTTTATAAATTAGATTCATAATAACACATTAAAAATTACTTAGATCATATTGTACAATATGTTTTTTGTTGAAAGATTATAAATTGATATAATTATACAGGGAGTAATGACACATAAATTTATATAAATATATATTGCAACATTATTACAAAAATATTACAAAAATATTACAAATACTCTTGACTTTTTTCAAAAAACATAATATTATTATATCGGTAATTTTAAAAAATGGAGGAAGTATTTTGGCTTGTCGGAGATATAATTGTAGGAATAGATATTGGAACCTCCAAAGTAGCAAGTGTTATTGCAGAAATTAATAATTTTAATCAATTAGAAATTATTGCAACAGCAGAGTGCAAATGCTTTGGAATGAAAAAAACTAAGATTACAAATGAAGATGAAATTGCCTCTGCGATAGAAAAGAACATTTCAGAAGTAGAAGCACAATCAAAGATAAAAATAAATTCAGCCTATGTGACTATACCTGGAAAATACGTACAAATAGTTCAAAATAGTATAGTTAAAGAGGCAAAAGATAAATTTGCTGGAATAACTTCAAAGGATGTAAATTCAGCTATGCTTCAACTAAGAGATATAGACCTTCCAGATGACAAAGTAATAATTGATATTATTAAAAATCAATTTTCCATAGATAGTGGAAGAGTTGTAGAAGATCCTGTTGGAGCATTAAGCTCAACTGTCACAGTAACTGGACAAGTTATACTTGCAGATAAAGAATATGTAAGACAATTAACTAGTATATTCAAAAAAGCAAATATTGAAGTGGATGGAGTAATACCAAATGTTCTTGCACAAAGGTCTGTAATATTAGATGTAAATGAATTAAATGATAATGTAATGATAGTAGATATAGGCGCTGGAAATACAGATATTGGAGTGTTTAATGGAAAAGATTTTGTATATGCAAATACAATTCCATTAGGAGGAGACAACATTACAAGTGATATTGCACAAGTTTTTTACATATCTGAAGAGGAAGCGGAAAGGTTAAAAAAGCAATATGCGTTAGCTCTAAAATCATTTATAGACAATGATACTGATATATTGCTTTCTACATATAAAGGCGATGAAAAGAATAAGAAAATAAAAAGCTCAGACCTTATCGAGGTTATAGAAGCAAGAATAGAGGAAATTTTTAGCTTAATTAATAAGCAAATAACTTCTTTGGGAATTAAGTCTAATATAAATAATGTTATACTAACAGGACAAGGAATAACTTGTATAAGTAAAAGCGATGTGGCAGGCAAAATTGTTTTAAATATACCAGTAAAGATAGCAACTGGAAGGATGACAAGTATTGTAAAGCCAGCATATAGGTCAAGTTATGCTCTTGTTAGATATGTATCGAATAGACCATATGCAAAAAATGTAGCAAGCAGAATAGATGTTAAATCAAATGAAAACTTTATGAAAACTATACTTGAAAGAATTAAAGAATTCTTTTATACCTAAGTTTTTAATTTTTAATAATATATAAGAAAGGGAGGAATTTGCATTATGACAGAATCAGAATATGAAGAAAACAATTATATGATGGATGGTACAGCTTTAATAAAAGTTGTGGGAGTAGGAGGAGCAGGAAATAATGCTATAAACAGGATGATTGAATCAGGCATAAAGAATGTAGAGTTTATAGGAGTAAATACTGATAGACAAGACTTACAAAAATCAAAAGCAAGTACAAGAATACAAATAGGAGAAAAATTAACAAGAGGTTTGGGAGCAGGAGCTAATCCAGATATAGGGGCTCAAGCAGCAGAAGAAAGCAAATCTGAAATAGCAGAGGTTCTACGTGGTGCAGATATGGTATTTGTTACAGCTGGTATGGGAGGAGGAACAGGAACTGGAGCAGCTCCAATAGTTGCAGCAACTGCTAGAGAGCTTGGAATACTTACAATAGGTGTTGTTACAAAACCATTTACCTTCGAAGGAAAGAAAAGACTTAATCAAGCAGAAAAGGGAATTGTGAACCTAAAAGAAAAAGTTGATGCATTAGTTGTAATTCCAAATGATAAATTATTACAAATAATTGATAGAAAAACAACAATTGTAGAAGCATTTAAAATGGCTGATGATGTTTTAAGACAAGGTGTTCAAGGTATATCAGATTTAATTTCAGTACCAGGACAAATAAACTTAGATTTTGCAGATGTTAAATCGATAATGTTAAATACAGGTATGGCACATATGGGTATAGGTAGAGCAAGCGGAGAAAACAGAGCAGAGGATGCTGCAAAACAAGCAATTCAAAGTCCATTACTTGAAACATCAATAGAAGGAGCAAGAGGAGTAATTATAAATATTACTGGTGGACCAGATTTAGGCTTACAAGAAGCAAATACAGCAGCAGAACTAGTTCAACGTAGTGTAGACCCAGAAGCAAATATTATCTTTGGTGTTGTAACTGATGATAATTTAGGTGATGAAATCCAAATTACAGTTATTGCAACAGGTTTTGAAAAAGATGATAATGTATCTTCAATAGGTGTTGAAAGTTTAGTAAATAATACTTGGAATAAAAAAATAAATTCAATACCAACATCTCAAGATAATAGAACTGATAATCAAAATGATTTAGATATTCCATCTTTTTTAAGAAAAAAGGGAAATAAAATATAAGTAAATAGAAATAAAACAAATAAAAAAAGAAATAGTCTATTTTAGTAGATTATTTCTTTTTTTCGTCCCTATAAAATGACAGACTTTGCACATTAAAAGTAGTACAATTTTTCTTAAGAGGTAAGGAAATGACTCTGTATGTAGATATAGTCTTTTTGGAAAATGTATTTATGAATTCAATAATATTGCTTGCTACAGGAGTTATTTTAAAAGACAAGACAAGGATTATAAGAAACCTTATATCTAGCTCAATAGGTGCAGTATATGCAATTATTATTTATACTTCACATATAGAAATATACTCAAATATTTTTTTAAAGATAATGTTATCTTTAGTAATAGTATACATAGCATTTAAACCACAAAATACAAAATCTTTGTTAAAACACTTAATAATTTTTTACTTAACTTCTTTTACCTTTGGAGGAGTAGCTTTTGCACTATTATACTTTGTAAGACCCCAGGATATACTGCTTCAAAATGGAGTCTTAATAGGGACATATCCAATAAAAATGATTTTAATAGGTGGAATTGTTGGATTTGTAATTATTACAATTTCATTTAAAAATATAAAGGGTAAATTAAAAAGAGAGGATATATACTGCAATGTAAAACTAAATGTAGAAGAAAAAACAAAAATCATAACAGCATTAATAGATACAGGAAATTTTTTAAAAGATCCAATAACAAAAATACCAGTAATTGTTGCCGAAAGAGAAAGTTTAAAGGGATTATTTCCAGATGAGATATTGCTTAATACTTCAAAAATTATAAATGGTGGGAGTATAGATTTAGGAGAATATGCATCAAAGGTAAGAGTGATACCATTTAAATCTTTAGGAAAAGATAATGGGCTACTTTTAGGAATAAAAATAGATGAGGCATATATTGAATATCAGGATAATGTATATGAAATTAAAAATGTTATTATTGGAATTTATAATGGTATTTTAAGTAGAAACAGGAAATATGTAGGACTTGTGGGACTGGATGTTATTAATGAATAATAGAGTTAGGCTTTATAGTATTTTTTTGAAAGGATGGAAGAATATGGATTTTTTCGAAATTTTAAAGAGTAAGATTAGGAAGTATTTTAGATTTGGAGAGTTTGACGATGATGGAATTTTTTATATTGCGGGAAGTCAGACCTTGCCACCTCCGTTACCTTCAGATGACGAAGAAAAGATGCTAAAAAGATTGGAACAAAATGACTTTGAGGCCAGACAAGTTTTGGTAGAACATAATTTGAGATTGGTTGTGTATATAGCTAAAAAGTTTGAAAATACAGGAATAGGAATAGAGGATTTGATATCAATAGGTACAATTGGACTTATGAAGGCAATAAATACCTTCAATAAGGGCAAAAACATTAAACTTGCTACATATGCATCACGTTGTATAGAAAATGAAATTTTAATGTATTTAAGGCGAAGCAGTAAGATTAAAGGAGAAATATCTATAGATGAACCACTAAATCAAGATGGAGATGGTAATGAATTATTATTATCAGATATACTTCGGAACGGATGATGATGTTACTTCAAGAGCAATGGAGGAAGAGGTTGATAGATTTTTATTAAAATCAGCCATATTAAAGTTGAATTCCAGAGAAAAGAATATTATGGAGCTTAGGTTTGGGTTTAACAGTGGAGTTGAAAAAACGCAAAAAGAGGTTGCAGATATGTTACGGAATTTCACAAAGTTATATTTCCAGATTAGAAAAGAAAATAATGAATAAAATGAAGAGGGAAATAATGAGTAAAACAGGATAAAAACAAAAAATAATAACAATGTACTTGCAAAAAATCATATAATGAAGTAAAATATATATATAATGTAAAAGAGAGAAGTGATAAGTATGAAAGTGTATGATAAAGAAATGTATAACAAACAGGAAAGTATAAGAACAGTAATAATTTTTATAATAGTATTTTTATTAGGTTTTTTTGCTGGTTATATGGCTCATTCTTTTAATGAAACTCATAAACCAGATAATACAAATAGTACTTATATTGTTCATAATACGAAGTAATTATATATTTGTAAGAGGATCTTTGGATCCTTTTTTTTTGTATAGGAAATTTGAAGATTTTTACGTATATCACAAGAAAACTTACATCAAAAAGACTTGCTAATGTAGCTTTGACACTTTTCTTATATGCATAATAGATGTAATTTAATCATAAACTTATTATGGGAGGATAAGGTAAGGGGGAAAGAGATTATTAATTTAGTAGGAGAGTTTTATGCAAAGTGCAATTATTAATATAATTAATAGATTTGGATATTTAGGAATAGTAGCATTAATAGCAATTGAAAATATTTTTCCTCCAATACCGTCAGAAGTGATTTTAACGTTTGGAGGTTTTGCTACAACAATATCTAATATAACAGTAACTGGTGCAATTATTACAGCTACAATTGGCTCTGTTTTAGGTGCAATTGTGCTATATTGGGCTGGTAGGGTTTTAAATGAGGAAAGAATATATAGATTTACCGAAAGTAAAGCAGGGAGGCTTTTAGGTTTAAAGAAGGAAAATATTCATAAAGCATTTAGCTGGTTTAACGGCAAGGGTCAATATGCTGTGTTCTTTGGGAGGTTTATACCTATTGTAAGAAGTTTGGTATCAATTCCAGCAGGGATGGCGAAAATGCCGATGGCACCTTTTTTAATACTAACAACAATTGGTAGCATAATTTGGAATACAGTATTAATAGTGTTAGGAAGAATAGCAGGAGAATCTTGGAACATAATTGCTAAGGTGGTGGGTGGATATTCTGACATTGTTTTAATTGGCTTTATTGCTTTATTTATTCTAGGTTTTGCAATGTTTTTTTTCAAAAGGAAGGGTAAGATAAAAATAATTAGAATAAAGAAAAATAAATATAAAAAAAATCTTGAATAATAATGAGAGATTTGATATACTTAGACTATATTAATAAAATTGGAGGTAAATGATATGACACCACATAATGAAGCAAAGAAAGAAGATATTGCAAAAATTGTTTTAATGCCAGGAGATCCATTAAGAGCAAAATATATTGCAGAAAACTTTATGGAAAATGCAAGACTTGTAAACTCTGTTAGAGGAATGTTTGCATACACAGGAACATACAAAGGGAAAGAAATTACAGTAATGGGACATGGAATGGGAATACCAAGTGTAGGAATTTATGCACACGAATTATTTAAGTTCTATGATGTAGATTGCATAATAAGAATAGGAAGTTGTGGAGGATACATTCAAGATCTAGAGCTAAAAGATATAATCGTAGTAAATGAAGGATATAGTGAATCAACATTTGCAGAGATTTATGATGGAAATAAAGAGCATTCAATAGCAGCAAAAAATTCTTGCAATGATGTTATTCTAGAAACAGCTAAAGAAATGAATTTAAGCGTAGTACAAGGAAATGTACATAGCACAGATGCATTTTATTCAGAAACAGCAAATCTAAAGGAATTATATGAAAAATATGGATGTATAGCAGCTGAAATGGAATCATTTGCATTATTCGAAATAGCAAATCATTTAAACAAAAAAGCCGCTTGCATATTATCTGTTACAGATTCACTTGTAAAACCAGAACAGTTAACACCTCAAGAAAGACAAACAGCTTTGGTAAATATGATAAAATTAGGATTAGAAACAGCTATAAAATTATAAAAAAACACCCTAGATTAATATCTAGGGTATTTTTTATTCACATTCAACATAATTAATGTCCAAATTATTTAATGCTTTTATGTTTATATATACACCTGCACCTACAAATTTTCCTCCACATTTTTGAATTAATTGTTTAGAGGCTTCTAGAGTGCCACCAGTTGCAAGTACATCATCTATAAAATAGAAATTTTTATTCTCATAATTACTATTTGTTGGTAAGCATAAAGAATCTTTACCATATTCTTTATAATAATCAACAGATAAAACTAAATTGTCTGGCAATTTACCAGGTTTTCTAATAGGAACAAATCCTAAATTTAATTTGTTTGCAACTGCTGTTCCAAAAATATATCCTCTTGATTCAGGGGCTATGATATAATCCGTATTTGTTGGTACTTTTGAACTCATCTCATCAATGATTTTTGAAAAGTCATCTTTATCAGCAAGTTTAGGAGAAATATCGATAAACCTTACTCCTTTTACAGGGAAATCTTCAATAAATCTTAACTCAGCCATAAGACCACACACCTATCTTTAAAAAATTTACGTATAAATTATAACATAAAATGACATAATAATACAATACATAGTAAGTAAATAATACAATTTTGATGTAAAAAAATTAAAAAAATGGTTATAGGGTAATGTTTCACATCATTGACACATATACATATTTTTTTGAGAAATTTTATTTAAAACTATTTACAATTTTCGGAAAAGATTTTAATGTAACTGAAGCAGGAACAGTTGAGAGCTTTTTAGAAACAGAAAAGCAACAATTTATTAAGGATTATAATTTGGATTACAATAGTGGAGTTCATGCACAATATGCTACTGCAGAAGAGTTTGCACAAGCAATGATGAACTTAAATTATTATAATGAAGATGCTTATTATTCTTTTGTAACTGCATCAAATATTTATGAGAAATATTATACATTAAATATAAATGGAAAAGAAGTTAAATTCTTAGTAATTAAAGATAGTTCAAAAGTAAATGACAATATTTCTCTTGTTACAAATGATATTGGAAGTAACATAACAATAAGTGCTAAAACAACAGCAATTCCACTTGATACACTTATTCAAGTTTCAAAGATAACTAATGGAATTGAATATGATAAAATTGTTAAGTTATTAGAAGTAACTAATAGCGAAATGTTTGATTTGAAATTATATTCTAACTCAACAGGAAAGTATATACAAAAATTATCAAATGGAAAATTTGAAGTAAAAATACCAGTAAACGAGAATTTAAAAGGTAAAAATTTGGTGGTATATTATGTAGATAGCAATAATAAGATAATAGAATATGAAGTAACAGTTGAAAATGGATTTGCAACATTTACAACAGACCACTTTAGTATTTATACTTTAGCAGAGAAAAAAGTTGTAGAAGAAACACCTGATAATACGCCTTCTGAAACACCAGACAATACACCTGCAAAAGAAGAAAAGGATGAAACACCAAAAACTGGGACAGTAGATGTAATTGAATATGTTTGGGTGATAACTCTTATATCAATATTAGGAATAGCTGTATTAAATAAAAAAGAAACAAAATAAATAATTACATATTTATATCTAGGACGGATTGTATATCTGTCCTATTTTTAAAAAAGGAGATAGAAATGCAAAAAAATAAACACTTAAAGAATAGCAAAAAAATAAAAATACTTTTGTTAATAGTATTAACGACTATAGTTGTTTTAGGGGTTACATATATGTCATATTACTTATATAATAATTATAAGACAAGAAAAGATAATACCGAGATATTAGGTAATGTAAAAATAAATGAAACAGATATTACAGGAACAAAAACAGAAAGAATGTTACAATTAGAAGAACTACAAAAGGAAAATGAAGAAATAATAGGTTGGTTAGAAATTGAAGGAACTAATATTAATTATCCAGTATTACAAGCATCAGATAATGATTATTATTTAACGCATAATTATAAAAAAGAAAAGTCAAGTACAGGAAGTATATTTTTAGATAAAGATTTTGACTTAATCAATGGCAGTTCAAATTATTTAATATATGGACATAGAAGTAAAAGTGGTTTAATGTTTGAAGATTTAATGAAATATGCAAAACAAGATTTTTATAAAGAGCATACAAAGGTAAAATTTACTACCAATAAAGATGATAGCCTATATGAAATCTTAGCTGTATTCTATTCACGAGTATATTATAAAAGCGAGAAAAATGTTTTCAGATATTATTATTTTGTAAATGCTAATAATGAACAAGAATATAATGACTTTGTAAATAATGCTAAAAAAGTAAGTTTATACGATACTGGTGTAACCGCTAATTATGGAGAACAACTTTTAACATTAAGTACATGTGAATATTCACAAGAAGATGGTAGATTTGCTATTGTATGTAAAAAGGTAGAAAATGAGCAATAACTTTGTTTCAAATGCTTTAGTATTATTTTTATCTTTTTTTACTTGCATGAATTTTTGCTGATATGTTCTTCTATATTCTCCCATAGCTTTTTGTCTCCTTTCGTTCCTAATGAATTTATAAAGAATATTCAATATTTTAAATATGAGAAAATTAAATGATGAAGAAGAAAATGCAATTATAGAAATACTAAAGTTACAAGAAGAAATTAATATGATTGAGTTAAAAGAATCTTTTAAATTAGGATTTAAAGAAGCTTACATATATTTTGAATCTATGGATATGTTGAAAATATAGAAGGAGGATACAATGGGAGAGAGAATAAAATGTAAAAAATGTGGAGATATATTACAAAGTAAATACAGACATGATTTTCAAATGTGTAAGTGTGGATCTTGTTATATAGATGGAGGAGATGATTATTGCAGAGTGGGTGGAAAAAAAGAAGATATAGAATGGATTGATAGAAACGATAAAAAACAGTTTAAGTATTTATTTGATTATTGTGAAGAAATACTTAATAAGAAAATATATTTTATATCTGATACTCATTTTAATCATAAAAACATAATAAAGTATTGTAGTAGACCTTTTAAAGATGTTGAAGAAATGAATAAAGTTTTAATTGAAAACTGGAATAATACAGTTACTGACTTTGACACTATTTTTCATTTAGGAGATGTAGCATTAACAAATGAAAGTGAAATGAAAGAAATTATATCTAAATTAAATAATGGTAAATCTTTTGATGATGTTAAAGAAGAATATAAAGATCAAATTACTTATGAAGAATTAGGATATAAATCTTATAATGCCAACTTAGAATCTGCTTATATGGAAGCTATGCAAAAACTAGAAAATAATAGTTATAGCAAAGAACCTGTTAAGACTTCTTATGGTTATCATGTAATTTATAGAATAGACCAAAAAGAAAAACCTGCTCTTGAAGATGTTAAAGAAGAAATAATTGATTCATTAGTAAGTGAAAAGAAATCAGAAGATAAAAATATCTCTTATGTTGCTTTAGATAAAATGAGAGAAGAATCAGGTCTTAAATTCTCTGATACTGTATTAGAAAAGAAATATAATACATATATGTCTCAATATAAATAATTTAAATGGTATACACTCTGTGTACCATTTTTTTATGTTTTTGTAGTATA
>ENA-OOSI01000412-OOSI01000412.1-human-gut-metagenome-genome-assembly--contig:-NODE-412-length-13034-cov-2.674089_pt1 | contig 13034 bp, 11 predicted proteins | sample MGYA00241171_ERZ501200 | MGnify/ENA primary metagenome ERZ501200 (study PRJEB25962, sample SAMEA2042554) | human gut metagenome | biome: human gut; feature: human-associated habitat; material: faeces...
CTATACTATAATTTTCCTTATAAATTAACTCAGATACTGGTACAATAGTAAATCCTTTATTTTTTATATTTGTAATTATCATATCTAAACTGTTTGCCGTATTTTCTGTTCCATTATGCATTAATATTATACTTCCATTTTCTAATTTTGGTTCTATCCTTTCCCACATCTGCTCCCCTGTTAATGCCTTGTAGTCTAGTGTATCTATTGACCATTGAATAGTTTCGTGTCCGTTATCTTTTGCGGCTTGCAAAACTGTATCATTATATTCTCCATATGGTCCTCTATATAGAGTACTTGGTTTTCCTGTTATATTTTTTATTAATTCTGAACATTTTTTTATTTGTTCTATGTTTTTGTCATATGAAAGATTATTTATATGTGGATGATTGTATGAATGGTTTGCAATTTCATGTCCAGCCTCGTGTATTTTTCTTGCTGAGTTTTCATATTTTTCTATCCAGTCTCCAACCATAAAAAAAGTCACTTTTACTTTATGTTTATTCAATGTTTCTAAAATTTTATCAATATCATCCGCATTCCATGCACAATTAATTGTTAATGATATTTTCTCTTCTTCTGTTTTTACTGAATATATGGGTAGTTGCTTTTGTGTACTTGCTGTTTCTATTGTATCATTAGGCACTTTTGCAAATAGTGATGTCATTAAAAATAATGCAAATACTGTACAACAGGCTACCGCAAATGCCATTATTTTATCTTTGTTAAAAACTAAAAACATAAACAACCTCCTAAATAAGCTATTTAATTATATGCTTTTTTAGGAGGAATATGTATTATTCTAAGTTTTCAATTATTATTCTACTATTCTTGCTTGGTATTTCCTCTGCCCTGTATGAGCAAATTTTGTATTCGTGCTTTCCATCAAATTTTATTCTTATCGCTTTTGTATAATCTTTATCACTTATTGGGTGTTTTTCTTCTATTATTAAACTAGCCTTTGTTGCTTTTAGTGTTTCAAATGTTGTCATAAATCCTATTCCGCTTCCTCCTGTTAGTTTATGCGTTGTGATTTCCTTTAAACCAAGATTCAATAATGTATTTATTTCGAATTCTATTCCTGTATCATATATACAAACCTCATAACAACCTTTTATCTCTCCAATTTCCACTAAAATATCTTTATATGTGTTTTCGCTACTGTCTATTGCAATTATTGCATCTTTTATATGGTCTCCAAGTAGTGTTTCTAATCTATTTGCTTCTATTATATTCTCAATCATATATGATATGCTACCATAAATTTTTAGGTTTAATTTGATATTGTATTGTATTGCTTCAGTATTCATATACTCTAAAATATTATTTATTCCGAAAATACCTGTGTTTTCTAGTTTATTCTCATTATTTACTTTTTCTTGTACTTCTTTTGTGTATTCTTTCGATAAGGTTTTTATTTGTTTTGCAAAATCTACAAAGTCTTCTCCGAACTCTATTCTCATTTTTTCTATAACTTCTGGCTTAGACATAATTTTGCTTGAGAAGCCCTCCAATGCTTTTATTCTATTACTATATTTATGATTTATTACTGCTATTGCTTTATTCTCTTCTAATATTTTATTAATTTCATTATCTTTTTCTTTTATCTCATTTTCCAACTCTTCTATTGTTTTTTCTTTTAATTTTTGTTTGTAGTAAGATGTAATTTTACTATTAATCCAGATGAATAAGCAAATTATTTCAATAAGGATTGCTGAAAAAACATATGTATTAAATTTACTCTTTCCAATTGAATTACTAAGTAATGCATATAATAATAGTGCTATCCCTATAAACGCCAAAACAATTATTCCTATATTTTTAATATTTTCCTCATTTTGTAAAAATAGAATTCCATTTTTGAATCTTTTTTTCTTGAAGATACCATGCAGTATTATTGTTTCAATAACTATTGCCCCAATAAAAATTAATATACTATTTACCTGTATTGATGAATTTATTGTTTTTAAAATGATAGCAGACACAAAAACTGAAATAACATATATTAAGTAAGTAATGGCAAATGAAATAAAGGTTATTATTATAGAATATAAAACTTTATTTTTTACAATTTGGGCAATCAAAAATCCATATAAGAAATATATCAAAAATATTATAATAAATAGTGGAATATATTTGTACAATAAAGCACCTATAATTCCTTCAATTATACTAATAATACTGATTATTATTGTTTTCATATAGTTGTTTTCCTTGTAATTAAGTAACTTGATAAACACTATATATGTAAAAAAACTTATACAACTTGTTCTTGCTATTCTGTTTATAAACTCTAATATTTCCATATATTACCTCATAATATGATATTATATATAAAAATAATAAAATAGTCAAACTATATTTTTTAATATAGTTTGACTGTTAATATTATATTTCTATTTTAGAATCCTCCCCAGTATCCAAGTACATCCATAAGCCACTTCCACATATTTCCCACCTCCTTCTTTTTATGAATTTGGTAATTTGTTTTTAAAATTTTGTACATAAAAAAAATACCACCTAAGATTAAAATCTTAAGTGGATATATGGCGGAAAAAATATGCAAATATATGCAAACTATAACTATTTGTTTTGTTTTTTTACCTTTACAGAAGCTTTTTTATTTTTTCTGCATAGTAATACACAAATTCTGTAGGTGTTGGTACACCTGTTTCATGATTTATTCTTGCTTTGTAGTGTGCCATTAAATCTTCTATTGCCGATATTCTCCATGCATAATTTATTGCTGTTTGCATTGCTCTACTTATACTACTGTTAGCAACTTTATATTTATTTGAAACATAGTAAAATACTGAGCTATTATCTTTGTTTTCATTATTTATTAAATAAAAGATTGCATCAAAAAGATATTTTCTTCCTTTTAAGTGATTTGATATTCCAATTAAATCTAATTCAGCATTTACTTTGTCTTTTATTCTATTTTCATTTTCTATTGGAGTCTCTACTGTTTCTTGCATTTTTTGTGAGTTAGTTTTGATATTATATAATGTTTTCCTTAGAGAGGTCATTGATTTTATTACCATTTCTGGGCTATAATCACTTTGCTTTTTATAGAATATAAAATCTGCACCTAGTTTTCGAATATGATTGTATATAATAGAAGAGGATACGTTTGTTGTAACAACTATTAGAGGTTTAAGGTCTAGTTCTACCATTTGTAAGTCCTCTAAAAACTTCATTCCCGAACCTTCGCCTTTATGAAGTTCTAAATCTAGTATTATTCCCTCTGGCATATATGTTTTTGTGTATTCTATTCCTTCATAACTTGAGCTTGTTGTTTTTACAAGTTTTACATCATCTTCGTTCCTTAAATATTCTTTAAAACTATTTACTTCAAAATTGTCATCTTCAATTAATATTATAGACATGGGTTTTTCAACATCATTCACGGTTAAATTTACCTCCTTAGTAAAACTTTAGTTTGGTAATTAAACTATGTATTTACTATAGCACATTTTTTGTCTAATTTCTACATTTTTTGCATTCTTTGTCTGCAATTACTTCTACGCGCAAAAAAAAGACGGTTAAAATACCGTCTTCTACTTTAAAGTATTATGCAAATTAGTCCTCCACTGCCTTCATTTACTATTCTTTCAAGTGTTTCCTGTAATTTTCCTTGTGCATCTTCTGGCATTCTGTATAGCTTATTCTGTAGTCCTTCATTTACTAATTCATGCAAATTCTTTCCAAATATATTTGATTCCCATATTTTTATTGGATCACTTTCAAATTCTGATAGTAAGTAATTTACCAATTCTTCTGATTGTTTTTCGCTTCCAACTATTGGAGATACTTCTGTTTCTATATCTGCTCTTATCATATGTGTCGTAAGTAACAAACAGAAACGATTTTTTATGTAAGCAGGTATTTCTAGTCCTATTTTAAGATAAATATGTAATTTTATTGTCTTATATCTTTTAGAATTATCTCTTCCATATTTTTCAATTTCTATTCTTTCAATCATACTATCAATTATTTCTTCTGGAAGCTCATCTTCAAAATCTACTGTTTTTTTAAAATATTTTTTCAATTGTTTAATTTTTTGGTCAATATTTAATTCAGCTTCACTTTCAGACAATAGCTCCTCTAATCTATTTTGTAAACCATTAATTGTTTCAATATATTCACTATTCATTTCCTCAAATTCTTTTTCATCTATTTTTTCTAGAGTGAATAATTTAATTAAATTCTTTTTTTCTTTTCTCGCATTATCAATTTGTCTTTCCAATTCTTTAACTTCTGAATCATCTTTTTTTTCATTCATATATTTTTTGCACATCTCGACTAATTCTTCAACATACATATCCTTGTCTTTGAAAAGTGTAACAAATAAATTTTTAAGTATATAATCAAGTTCGTGAGTATAAACTGTAGTATTATTTTTACACCCGTTTAATCCATTTTTCTTATATTGTGAACATTGCCATGCTTCTTTTTTTCCTACTGCTGTTCTCCAAAACGCTTGACCATCGTTTTTACAAAATAATTTACCTGAATATTTATATTTTGTATTATAACTTGTTTCTTTATTTTTTACTTTATCCCCTCTACTTTTATATAATTGATTGCATCTTTCCCATAGTTCTTCATCTACTATCGCAGGAACATATCCATTTTGGTCTTTATAATAAGTCCATTCATCTTCTGTAAAGTATTTTCTTTGTTTACTTATAAAATCAATAGTGGTTGTTTTTCCTCCAACATAATACCCTTTATATTTAGGATTTGTAATTATACTTTTTATAGTAGAAAATGCAAACTCTTTTCCAGACTTTGTATAAAAACCTTCTTTTCCTAAAGCGTGTCCAATATTTCTAATACCAATATCATTATTACTATATAACTCAAATATTCTTTTAACAATTTTTGCCTCTTCTGGAACTATAACCAATTTACCATTGTCTTTCTTATAACCCCATATCTTGTTATTCCCTAAAACAACGCCTTTTTTTACCGATTTTTCAAATCCAAATTTTACTCTTTCAGAAATTTTCCTACTTTCATCTTGGGCAAGTGATGCCATTATTGTTAGTCTTAACTCACCTTCTGATGACAGAGTATTTACATTATCTAATTCAAAAAAGACTCCAACCCCTACTCTTAATAGTTCTCTTGTTGTAACAAGTGTATCTACTGTATTTCTCGCAAATCTACATATATCCTTTGTTAGTATCAAATCAAATTTATCTTCTGCTGCGTCCTCTGTCATTCTATTAAAGTCATCTCTTTTATTGATAGATGTTCCAGTTATTCCTTCATCCATATATCCATCAACAAAAGTCCATAAAGGAACACTTTTTATTTTTTCTTCATAATGTGCTATCTGGTTTTTGTACGAATGTATTTGCTCATCCTTATCTGTTGAAACTCTTGCATAGTATGTAACCCTTAATGGTAAATCATAAATGCTCTTTCCCATTGATAATTGTCTTCTAATTTCAAAAATATCCATTTTTCATGCCTCCATCAAAATATGTATATAAAAATTTTTTCATGTATTTGCCACAAAAGTCAAGTTGAACAGAAAAATTTTATTGAATATTTTTTATAATTAATTGCCCTGTTTTTTCACTTAATAGTCCATCTTTTATAGCTTTTTTTATTAAATATTTTGATAGATCTTTCTTAATACTTTTTTCAAAACTTTCACTTTGCTTAGTAAACTCATCGCTTTTAATAGAATTCATAATAGACTATACCTCCCTAATTAGTTAAGTATATTAATCTAGGGACAGGATTATTCGCATTTTTTTCCTTCTACTAATTTTCTTTTATCATTTTTGTTGAATATATAGTTATTACTAAAGATAGTACAAACATTACTATTATAAATATTCCAATACTTCCGAATGGTATTAATAATTTATTTAGTACTAATATATTTTCCATTTGTTTTATTATCTTATATATTAGTGGTATTGACAATATAATTGATATTATTAATGCTTTTACAAACATATATATACATTCATATATTAAAATCTTCTTTACATTTCCTTTTGTTGCTCCCATGCGATATAGTATATTAAAATCTTCTTTTCTTTCAATTAAGCTTGCATTCATTATATTTATTGTACTTACAATTCCTATTGTTACTATTGCCACCATTAAAACTTTTAAGATTAATTCTATAATACTTATGTATATAAGTTTTTCTTGATTTTCTAAACTATAATATTCTACGAAGGCAATACCAGAATCTTGATTTTCTATAACATTTTCCATATAATCCTTGAACTCAACAATATCATCACACTTTATTTTTACTCTTGAAATAGAGCCTACGTTCCAAAACATATGTTTTTCTTCAGGATTCTGTATGATTTTTTCCTGGTTATATTTATATGTTTCTTCCATTAATTTGTTGTATGTTTCCATATTTATAAATAAGGTTGGAAAGACAGAAGTTATTTTTGTTTTTACTTCTTTATATCCCTCTATAATTTCATTTGTCAAAACACAGTTTTTACTTAAAGTTTTAAAATCGATGACTTCTTCATAATCATATGTTTCTTTGTCAATAAATATTGGACTTACAAGTCTTAATTTCAAATTAGATTTCGGATTCAATGCTTGATAATAACTATACCTTTCTTCATTTTCAAAATTATTTTGTTCTAATCTTAGTATATTATTATAAATAATAATATCTCCATCATTTGCATTTATTTGTTTTATATACTTATTATATGTTTCATCATCTAATGCAATTAAATTCATATATATACTCTGATTATTATCTTTATATTTAATAACTCCATTATTTGTTATGATAGAACTCGTTGGTTCTATTAAAAAAGCTTTATGTTCCCTCTCTCTATATTCCATATATTCTATTTTTTTACTATATTTTATTTCATAATCTTTTAATATAGATTTATAATCTTTAAGTAAAGTTCCATCAAAAGGGTCTTCATATTCTTCCGAAAAAAATATTTGTGCATCAACATCATATTCAGTTACTATATTTGCTGTTTCTTTTTCATACTTAAGATACGTACTAATTGTGGCAAAGGCAGTCATACATACTACTAATAAAAATATTATAAGTTTATATTTGCTTTTATTTCTTTTAATATTTTTTATTGCTACTTTGCCTTCTATTGGAAGTATTTTTTCTAATACTGTTTTTCGTTTTTTATTTTTTATTTCTGTATTATTTCTAATACCTTGAATAACAGATGTTGAACTTGCTTTTACACTTGGTACTAGTATAGACATATATATATTTATAGCAATAATAACTAGTGACAAAAGTATGTATTTTATATCAAATACTAATCTAAAGTAATATCCTGCTCTGTTTAATATGTTATTTATGTTATTTAAGACAACATTTGCAAAAAATATAGAAAGTGCTCCTCCAAGTATTATTCCAATAATTCCCATTAAAATTGCTTCTATAAATACCATTTTCAGTACTTGCCCTTCTGTTCCTCCAACACTATTTAAAATCGCATATTCTTTTTTTCTTTCATTTATTGTTATCAAAAATGCATTATATAAAACAATGATGAATAAAGCAGAAAATGTAACTATTATAGTAACTATCATAAGGTTTATTATATATGAATAATTTACTTTCATTATGCATTTTGGAATATTGTTTGTAGTAGATATGTAAACATCAATATATCCATATACTGTAAGCATTTTTTTATTAAACTTAAAATTATCATTAATATTCATAAGTTCTAGTTCAGATAAATCTAGTTCCATAATTATATCGTTTGTACACTCAAATACTTTTTTTGTATTTTTATATTTTAGATATACTGTAATATTATCTTCTGGCACAAAAGAAGAATCCACTTTTTCTAAATGTTTGTCTTCACTTTTTTGTATATATATTTTGTCAATATATGACTTATTTTTTATTGTATTAAAACGTTCAGGCGATAAGTCCTTTAAAACAACATGGTAATCATTATATTCCGTATCAATGTTTTCAGATACTCCTTTTTTTATGCTAGATATTAATAGTATAGTAGTTAATATAAGTGCCGTACATAGTATTAATGATATTGTAGTATATAAAGTTCTTCTTTTATTTTTTTTGATATTATTTAATGCTAATTTTGTTTCTATTTTCATAAGTTTTCTCCTTTTTGTTTTTGGATTTTTGGGAGAATGTTTTTGGAAACACCTTCCAATAACAGGTAATGTTATTCAATTTTTAATGCTTCCATTATTCCTCATATACCATTTTTTCTTTTCCTTGAATTATCAGTCATATCTACATCCATCGGGCTAATCTCTGAAGCCATATCAAAGTCAAGCATTACGTGTCTTGTTTTTGTTGTAGCACTGCTACACATTCCACGTGTGCAGAAGCTCAATTGTTGAAAGGTAGTTTTTCATCTGAAAACTATCAAATTGTAAAATAAGTACCTCTTCACTAGAAATTAAACTATCAGCTTTCGTCTTTATTTTATCATATTCAAAACCACTTTTAAATACAAAGTTAATTACATAAGGATTTTTTCTCCATTATCTTTTACTTCTCCTATTATGGCTTTATGTACAAGTGTCTCAAATATTTCCTCATCGAATTCTTCAAGTCTTAAATCCTCTTTTTCAAAAAAGGCTTTTATCTTGTTTCTACCAGAATTCATTATTGCATCATCTTCTACTTCTTCCATACTCACACATTGATTATTAATATAGCAATAGTTATCCTTTATATACCTCTTTCTTGTATTTACAATAATACTTTTTAAATATGCTGTTTCATCTTTTGATAATCCTTCTACTAAATAATTCTTCCTTTCCATAAACATTCTCCAATCATAAAAATTGTTGATTTTATTGAATTTCAGGCGTTTTCGTGATATAATTTAGGCAATTAAAATTGGGGGATATCTTATATGGTTAGAGTTATGATCGCTGATGATAATGCAGATTGGATTACATCTTGTTCAACAATTCTTACAAAGGAAAAAGATATCGCCCTTTGTGGTATAGCTATGGATGGTGAGGAAGCTTATAATTCCTATTTAATAAATAAACCCGATGTATTATTGCTAGACTTATCATATTAGTATAACTAGGGAGTAGTTGTCAATACAACTACTCCCACGAAATGTATAATTTATGCAATTTTGATCATTTATTTATACTTTCCTTTGGTATATTAATTTTCTTTAATTTGTCATAATTGTAAGTTTCATAATTTACATTGTCTTTATTATAATAATTACTTTGGAAATAATATGTTACTGTTGTTCCGTCGTAATATTCAATTGTATAATATCGTCCATCGTCACTAAATACAAAATCAGTTTTTTTCCCAATTTGTATATTTTCAAGTGCTTTTATTATTTGTTGTATTAATTCTTTATTTTCAGTTTTATAGTAAATATATCCTCCCTCTGTTTCTTCTTTCATTTTTATGGATACAATTTGCTCAATTTCATATTGGTTGTTGTTAATAGTTATATTATCTATTTTTTTACAATTATTTTTTTTTAGATAATATATAATCATTATAACAATTAAACATATTATAGATATTAGTAAAACGTAACAACCTTTTTTCATTTATTTACCAATCTCCTCAATATATCCAGATGTTTTTTCAGTATACATATTATCAGTTATAGATTTATATCTTTCTCCATCGTAATCATCTGTAAATCCATTATATGCTTTATAAATTTCATTTGTTTCAGTGTCATATACTCTTTCATACCCAAGGGTTGCATCACTTTGTTTTTGACTCATTATATCATATGTTGTATTTCTTTTTTCCCAAGCACTCATATATGAATCAAAAGCTTTTTGCACACTAGCATTTAATGCTAAAGCTTGTTTAGTTTGAGCATTACCATCATCTATAGTTTTTTGTACATATGCACTATTAAAATCTATTGAATTAATTGATTGTAATAAAATGTCTTTATAATCTATAAATTCATCCTTAACTGCTGTTATTGCCATTATGTCATAAACCATATAATAAAGTGTGTCTACTCCGCCAAGATTATTATTACCAAAGTTAACAATAGATGCCATAAACATACCTTCACCAGGTTTATTATTTTCATCATTGAATGTTGCTCTTAAGACTTTACTATCTAATGCAACACTTTTCATACTAGCACTTGATTCTGATTCTTCTAATTTAGAAAAATTACTAAACCTAGGGAAATTTATAGTAGAAAAACTAGTGTCAATTGACTTTATAAATGAAGAGATATCATCAAATTTTTGATAAAATCCCTCTGTTGTAGGGTTATTTAACACAACACTATCAGCAAATAATTTGTATTGAACATTATTTCCACTCATATTATAATAATTTTGCCAAATTTGTTTTGCTTCATTACTTTTTAAAAGTGGTTGCATTTTTAACATTAAAAATATTTGATTTCTACTATCTTCTTCATCATAAACTCTAATTGCATAATAAATTCCTGTTCCTCCAGTTTCAATCTTCCATCCTTTTGGTTTTTTCATAGAAAAAGCATCGTTTTTATATTCTTCAAGCTCTAAATTACTAACTTTATTATCAACAATTTTTACATCTTCTTTTTTAGTTTTACTTTCTATTTTTTTTGCCCCATCACTTTCTTTGCCACCATTATTATTTACTACAAGAATTACTCCAAGAACAATTACTATTGCAATTGCAATAATGGCAACTATCATCCATATTTTATTTTTTTTAGTTTCATTCAATTTATTTTCCCCCTTTTTATATTTTTTTAGCATGTAAAACAACTCTATATTTGTTATTATTAGCACAAGTTGACACTGTTAATATATTATCATCTTTTGAAACATCTGTATTAAATTCTTTTATACTTCTTTTCTTTATAGTGTTTACAAATTGTTCAAAGTTATTATCATCACTAAATTCTGTTTTTATATAATAATCTTCGCTTTCTATTTTATAAATTGAGAAAACTTTATAAATACATTTCTCATTTTCGGTATATAAAGTGATATTTGTATTTTCTTCATTCTCGTACCATTTAGCATCTAGTATATTTAGCATACTGCCAAACATTGAGCCATCTCTCATATTGTGGCCATAAATTACAATATTTTTATCAGTATTATCAAACTTATTTTTATAATCTGCAAAAATCCATCCTGCTGAATTCTTACTTTTATCAAAACTATGGTTTAAATAAAAGCTATTATTTGTTCCTTTTACTACAGGGTATTCAATATTTGTATTGTTTATCTTAAGCCATGCAATGGTTTCGTTATTTTGCTCTTTTAGTTTATTGAAGTCTACTGTATATCCATTCTCGTTTCCATCTTCGTTGTTTTCTTCAACAATTACAGTGCTTTTTATTTGTTCTACTATTTTATTGTTATTTGTTTTATCTTTATACCATTTAAAGATTTTAATTCCAGAATATATTAATATAGAAAGCAAAATTATATATAGAATAAAATTTAAAATTGCTTTCTTATATTTTTTATTCTTTTTTCTTCTCATTATTTACATTATCCTTTCGTGTATAGAGGCTAGCTAATAACTCCAACCAGCCTCTATATATTGCCTTACTATTCTCTTACTTTTTTTCTGTTTACTACTGTTAATGTTCCAATAGTTGTTATAGAAAATACAAATAGCATTATACTTGTTGTAATATTATCTCCTGTTTTTGGATTGTTTGTTTCATTTTTTGTTTGTTCTGTTTTTCCTTCAACATTTGTTGCAATAATTCCATATTGACTTAAATGTGATGTTTCAAATATTATATATCCATCTTCTACTGTTGCTGGTATTGTTTCTTTTATTTCATCATTTGAAATATATACTACTTCATATTTGCTAAATCCTTTTAAGTCTTCTGGTAATGCAATTCTTATTTTTATTTTAGTATCACTAATTTTAACAACCTCACCATTTTCTAATACATTTATATCTACTACATATTTAACATTTTTATCTGTTAATTCTTTTTTTACTTCTACAGGTTTAATGTCTAATTTAAGGTTTTTGCTAACTTCATTTGCAAATTCAATTTTTGCTTTTGTTTCTCCTGTACTTTGAATTTCCTTTACAGTTTCTTTAACAGGTTGTTCGGGTTTTGTAGGTGTAGGAGTTATTGTTATTTTGGTCGTAACATCAAATGACTGTTCATCATAAGAACTTCCACATACATATCCAACTTCTTGTCCATTAATTTTTAATTTGGTATTTTGTCCAAAAAACCACTTTTCTCCACCTTCAGCTGTAGTTACTAAAGCTAATTCATAAGTATATGTTTTGTCTTTATCAAATGCTGTTATTAGTTTTCCTCCTAAGTAACCAATGTGATCTGCATCATTAAACCAATCTACTGAAGTTATTCCAGCATCATTAGTTCTCCATAATTCAAATACAAACTTATATCTATTATCTGAAATTGTTCCAGTAAATACTGGTTTATCACCGTCATTGAATTTTAAGGTTACATTATTAATCTCAACAACTTCAATTTCTTGTTTTTGTACAGGTTTAGTTGGTTTTATTGTCTTTATCGCTGGAACAAATATTGACTTTTTATCTTGTCCAACACTCATTGTATTTACTTTTTCACCATTTACATAAACTTCTGTATTATCAGCAAATGTATATCCGTCTCTTGCCTTCAAAGATATAGTGTACATATAACTCTTTCCTTCTTCAAAAGTAGTTATTTTTTTGTCTTGTGCTAAAGCGTTATTTTTATCATCATCAGAATACCAAAACTTAATTGGAACAAGTTCTCCATTTTCAGCAGTTTCCATCTCCTCCCAATATTCGTATTCTATATCATAGTAATATGCGGTGTCACCACTTCTTATAGCATAAGATTCTGGTTTATCTCCTGCATTATAATTAAATTTTACAGCATTAATTTCTACTTTACCAATTTCTGTTGTTGCAAATACTGTTATTGGTGCAATGCACATTGCAACCAAGAGCATTAACATAGTTATAATAAATATCTTACTTTTTTTCATTTTACTCCTCCTTAATGTTTTTTTGATTTTTTCCCTTTTTTAGTATTAACTATTACTAATGTAAT
>ENA-OOSI01000413-OOSI01000413.1-human-gut-metagenome-genome-assembly--contig:-NODE-413-length-13027-cov-1.688637_pt1 | contig 13027 bp, 14 predicted proteins | sample MGYA00241171_ERZ501200 | MGnify/ENA primary metagenome ERZ501200 (study PRJEB25962, sample SAMEA2042554) | human gut metagenome | biome: human gut; feature: human-associated habitat; material: faeces...
TTTTTACAATGGGTGACTCCGTTGAGACTTCAAAACTTGCCCTTGCAATAGGGCAGGATACAGACACAACCAGAAAAATTGTCAGAAATTTAAGCGATAAATATAAATCGGAAGACCGTGGAATTAAGATAATAGAACTTGAGGATAGTTTTCAGATGTGTACCAAGCCTGAATGTTACGAAGCACTGGTTAAAGTTGCTACGGCACCTAAAAAGCACATACTTACAGATGCGGTTCTTGAGACATTATCGATAATCGCATATAAGCAGCCTGTTACAAGGATTGAACTTGAGCAGATAAGAGGCGTTAAGTGTGATTATTCGGTCAATAAACTAATCGAGTATAATCTTGTAACGGAAGTTGGAAGATTAGATGCTCCCGGCAAGCCGATATTGTTTGGCACAACAGAAGAGTTTCTGCGTACTTTTGGATTATCTTCCGTTGAAGACCTTCCTGTTATAAGTGCGGACAAGATAGCAGATTTTAAAATCGAAGCTGAGGAGGAATCCCAGCTTACCTTAGATATATAAAGGAGAAGTGATATAACCATGGAAAGAGAGAACGCATGGAAGAGCTGCAATAAGCAGACAGTTAAGGAAATATTCGGTTTTTGTGAAGGATATAAGAAATTCATATCCGAATGCAAGACAGAAAGAGAATGTACCAGAAGAAGCATACAAATGGCAGAAGAACACGGCTATAGGAATTTGAAAGAAATTATTGCCGCTAAAGAAACCATAAAGTCAGGAGACAAGGTATATGCGGACAATATGGGCAAGGCGATTGTTCTTTTTAACATAGGTAAAAAGCCTATTGAAGATGGACTTAAGATTCTTGGCGCACATATAGATTCACCACGACTTGACGTAAAGCAGAATCCTCTTTACGAAGATTCTGACCTTGTGTTAATGGATACCCATTATTACGGCGGAATAAAGAAATACCAGTGGACAACTATTCCTCTTGCATTACACGGTGTGGTTGCACTTACGGACGGAAGTGTAATAGATGTTGAAATAGGTGAAAAAGAAAAAGACCCTGTAGTATGTGTATCGGATCTTTTAATTCACCTTGCTGCAGAACAGATGGAAAAGAATGGTGCCAAAGTCGTAGAAGGAGAAGCTCTTGACCTTGTTGTGGGCAATATGCCTTTTAATCCTAAAAAGGACGAGAAAAATCCTGCAAAAGCATATATACTTGATATTTTAAAGAAAAAATACAGAATTGCCGAAGAAGATTTTATGTCGGCAGAGCTTGAAGCAGTTCCTGCAGGAAAAGCAAGGGACCTTGGCCTTGATGCAAGTATGGTGCTTGGTTACGGACAGGATGACAGAGTGTGTGCGTATACGTCACTTATGGCGATGCTTGAAGTGGAAGAGCCTGAATACACATCTGTATGTCTGCTCGTTGATAAAGAAGAAATAGGAAGTGTGGGTGCTACCGGAATGCAGTCGCTTTTCTTTGAAAATATGGTTGCCGAGATCCTTGACAGAATGGGGTGCTATTCGGAACTTATACTCAGAAGAACACTTGCCAATTCAGAAATGCTTTCTTCCGATGTTAATGCGGGATTTGACCCAAATTATGCATATGCTTTTGAAAAGAAAAATGCTTCATACCTTGGACGTGGCGTTGTCTTTTCAAAATTCACAGGTTCAAGAGGCAAATCCGGAAGCAATGATGCCAATGCGGAATATATTGCAAGGGTAAGAAAAGCACTTGAGAGAGAAAATGTTGCATACCAGATGGCAGAACTTGGTAAAGTTGATATTGGCGGTGGAGGTACCATTGCATACATCCTTGCAAAGTACGGAATGGATGTAATTGACTGCGGAGTTGCTGTTCTCAGTATGCATGCTCCTTATGAAGCAACAAGCAAAATAGATATTTATGAAGCAAAGAGAGGATATGTAGCATTTTTAAATGCCGGTAAGTAAGATGAAGTGGAAAAAATATACAATTAAGACAACAACGGCAGCTGAAGACCTTGTAAGCGGAATGCTTATGGATCTTGGTATGGAAGGAGTCCAGATTGAGGATAACATACAGTTATCAGAAAGTGATACTAAGGCAATGTTTGTAGATATTCTTCCTGAACTTCCACCGGATGAAGGGATTGGAATGGTGAGTTTTTATCTTGAAAGCGATAATGAAGGAGTTCACTTCCCGGAAGGAATTAAAGATGAAGAAGATATGCGCATAAAGATTGCACAGGGTCTTAAAGAGCTTGAAGATTTTGTTGACGTAGGCGAAGGAACAATAACCTCAGATGAGACAGAAGATAAGGACTGGATTAACAATTGGAAACAGTATTTTAAACCTTTCATGGTAAATGATATTGTTATCAAACCTACATGGGAAGAAGTTCCTGATGATATGGTTGGAAGAATGGTTGTTGATATAGACCCGGGAACGGCTTTCGGAACAGGTTCGCATGAGACTACACAGCTTGTCATTAAACAGATGGAAAAATATATCAATAACGAGACAGAACTTCTTGATGTTGGAACAGGCAGCGGAATACTTTCAGTAATAGGTCTTATGCTTGGGGCAAAACATGTTATAGGAACAGATCTTGACCCTAATGCCATAATTGCTACCGATGAAAATATGGAAGCCAACGGTATATCAAAAGAACGTTATGAAGTAATCGAAGGAAATATAATAGATGATCCTGCAATCAAAAATCATATAGGATTTGAAAAATATGACGTTGTAACCGCAAATATTCTTGCGGATATAATAATCCCACTTTTACCTGAGATTCTTCCTCATATGAAGATTAATGGTATATTGATTACTTCGGGAATTATTAATATGAAAGAGCAGGCTGTAAAGGATGCATTCCGTTCACTTGACGGTTTTGAAATTGTCGAGACTACATATCAGGGAGAATGGGTATCCGTAACGGCTAAGAGAGTAAAATAAAGTGAACAGATTTTTTGCTAAATCGGAAAATATTTTTTCAGACCATATTGTTATAGACGGGCTTGATGTTAATCATATTAAAAACGTACTGAGAATGAAAAAAGATGATGAACTTATGGTAAGCGGTGGTAATAATACGGATTATCTGTGCTCCATAAAAGAATTTACGGACGATGAGATATATTTGTCCATCATAAGTGCCAATGAAGCTGACAGGGAGCTTCCCTGCCGCATTCACCTTTTTCAGGGATTGCCTAAAGGCGACAAGATGGAAATGATAATCCAGAAATGCGTTGAACTTGGTGTTAATGAAATTATCCCTGTAGCTATGAAAAGATCGGTTGTCAGGCTTGATGAAAAAAAAGCAAAATCCAAGGTGGCAAGGTGGCAGTTAATAAGCGAAAGTGCCGCAAAACAAAGTGGTCGTACTATAATTCCCTGTATACATGAAGTAATGAGTTTTAAGGAAGCAGTAAATTATGCTAAGGATATGGATGTAAAACTTATTCCCTATGAGCTTTGTGAGGGAATGAGAGCCACTAAAGAAGCTCTTTCTGGTCTTAAAAGCGGAATGGATGTGGCTGTTTTTATCGGTCCCGAAGGCGGTCTTGAGGTTGAAGAAGTTGAAAAAGCAAAGGAACTTGGTATAATTCCCATATCCTTGGGCAAAAGAATACTCCGTACAGAGACAGCGGGACTTGCCATTATGGCAATTATTATGTATCATCTTGAATCAGGAGAATAGTTATGGAAGTGTATCTTGATAATTCAGCTACTACGGCTGTATTTCCGCAAGTAGCGGATTTAATGTATAAAATAATGACAGAGGATTATGGCAATCCGTCATCAATGCACCAGAAAGGTATTGTTGCAGAGAAATATTTAAGACATGCAAAAGAAATTTTTGCAGGTATCCTTAAAGTATCGGAAAAAGAAATCTTCTTTACATCAGGTGGAACAGAATCTGATAATTTTGCGGTTATCGGAAGCGCAATGGCAGGAAAACGAAGAGGAAAGCATATTATTACAACCAATATTGAACATCCTGCAATTCTTGAAACCTTCAAGTTCCTTGAAAGCGAAGGTTTTGAAGTGACTTTTTTGCCTGTTAATAAGGACGGACACCTTGAACCCGACACCTTAAAAGCAGCATTAAAACAGGATACAATTCTGGTATCGGTTATGTATGTGAATAATGAAATCGGGGCAATTGAGCCAATTGCTGAGTTAGGTAAGGTTATTAAAGATTTTAATCCGGAAATAATTTTCCATGTTGATGCAGTCCAGGCATTCGGGAAGGTTAAAATAGCTCCATACAGGGAAAAAATAGACCTTCTTTCCATAAGCAGTCATAAAATCCATGGTCCTAAGGGCGTCGGCGTATTGTTTATAAAGGATAAGACAAAGATACGACCAATTGTTTTTGGCGGTGGACAACAGAAGAATATGCGTTCGGGAACAGAAAATGTTCCGGGAATAGCGGGGATGGCACTTTCTGCGGAAATGATTTATTCAAAATTTGATGAAGATATTAATAAGATGTATGAACTTAAAGAGTATTTTATCAATGAAGTTACAAAAATAGAAGGAACAACAGTTAACGGACTTACAGGCAGGGAATCCGCACCTCATGTTATAAGTGTGAGTTTTGAAGACATACCAAGAAGCGAGGTTTTACTTCATGCACTAGAGGAGAAGGGGATATATGTATCCTCAGGTTCAGCCTGTGCATCGAACCATCCGGCACTCAGCGGAACACTTCAGGCAATAGGCGTAAGAAAGGATCTTTTGTCCTCCACATTAAGATTCAGTTTGTCGGTATTTACAACAAAAGAAGAACTGGATTATACAATTTCGGCACTTAAAATATTGCTGCCGGTTCTCAGAAAATATAAACCAAGATAAGAAAGGAAATAAGATGTACAAAGCATTTTTAATCAAGTATGGTGAAATAGGTACCAAGGGGAAAAACAGATATCTCTTTGAAGATGCATTATGCCGCCAGATAAGAAGGAGTCTTAAGAAGGTGGACGGCACTTTTACCGTTACCAAGGAACAGGGCAGAATTTATGTTGATACAGAGGGCGAATTTGATTACGAGGGAGCTGTGGAAGCTCTTAAAAAAGTGTTCGGTATCTTATGGATATGTCCTATGCTTCAGATTGAAGATAACGGATTTGATGACCTTGCCTGCAAGGTGAACGAGTACCTTAAAAATGTATATGGAAACGAAAAGAAAACATTTAAAGTAGATGCAAGAAGAGCAAGAAAGAATTATCCAAAGAACTCAATGGAAATTAATATGGATCTCGGTGAAAAAATACTTGATGCTTATCCTGAACAGTTCATGGTTGATGTCCATAAACCGGATTTTTATCTTAACGTTGAGATAAGAAACAAAATTAACATATATTCAGAGCGTATACCGGGTCCCGGAGGAATGCCTGTGGGTACTAACGGAAAAGCAACATTATTATTATCAGGCGGAATTGACAGCCCTGTTGCCGGATATATGATTGCAAAACGTGGCGTTATAATTGATGCTGTATATTTTCATGCGCCACCATATACAAGTGATCGTGCAAAACAGAAGGTAGTGGATCTTGCGAAACTTGTTGCCGATTATTCAGGTCCTATTAATCTTCATGTGGTTAATTTTACAGATATACAGTTATATATTTACGAACAGTGTCCTCATGACGAATTAACTATAATCATGAGAAGATATATGATGAAAATAGCAGAGTATTTTGCATTAAAAGAAGATTCACTGGGACTTATTACAGGCGAAAGTATAGGACAGGTTGCAAGCCAGACAATGCAGAGTCTTGCAGTAACCAATGAAGTATGTACGCTCCCTGTATTGCGTCCTTTGGTAGGTATGGACAAACAGGAGATAATCAATATCTCAGAGAAGATTGGAACATACGAGACATCCATACTTCCTTTTGAAGACTGCTGTACGATTTTTGTTGCGAAACATCCTGTTACCAAACCTAACCTTAAACAGATCAAAAAATCCGAACTTAAATTAAATGAAAAAATAGATGAACTTATGCAGACTGCAATTGACACAACAGAAACTATCTGGATGGATTAGCCGGTCAGGAGAATGAAAAAGTTACGGACAGAAAAAGAGATGTCACAATGTGACATCTCTCATGACTGTTAATTAATACTGTTAAGCTACGATGTAAGGCTTTAAAGCCTCAAGGATAGCTGTTGTATCATCTGCATGGATATTGAGTGTGATTGGCTTAGATAAATCAAGGCTGAATATACCCATAATAGACTTAGCGTCGATTACATATCTGCCTGATACTAAATCGAAATCTGCCTCAAATCTTGCAATGTCATTAACAAATGATTTTACTTTTTCGATTGAATTTAATGAAATCTGAACTGAATTCATGTACCCATACCTCCTCTAAAGTAGTAACAATTATTTGTCACTAATATAGTACAATCAAAGGATTGGGATGTCAATGTTGTATTTGCACAAATTTTAATATATAAATTTTGAATAAAAACAGATTTTTTGTTCATTATGGAAATGGAGATAACGATGAAAAAATGTGCCTTACATAGTTTAGGATGCAAAGTTAATTCGTATGAGACTCAGGCAATGCAGAAAATGATGGAAAGTGCCGGATATGAAATTGTACCGTTTGGGGAAGAAATAGCGGACATATATATAATAAATACCTGCAGTGTAACTAATATTGCGGACAGAAAATCCCGCCAGATGATTCACAAAGCAAAAAAACTCAATCCTGAAGCAGTGGTAGCTGCGGCAGGCTGTTATGTGGAGTCGGCAGGCGATAATATAGATGAAGATGTTGATATTGTAATCGGTAATAATGAAAAAAGCCACCTTATAGAAATACTTAATGAATATTTTGAACATATGGATAAAGAAAAGTCAGTTGACATAGGAAAGGTAACCGATTTTGATGAATTAAATATTGACTCACCACTTGAGCATACCAGGGCTTATGTTAAAATACAGGATGGTTGTAACCGATTTTGCTCATACTGCATAATTCCGTATGTAAGAGGACGGATAAGAAGCAGAAAACCTGATGATGTAATGGCTGAAATCAAAAGAGTAGCAGCATCGGGTTGTAAAGAAGTTGTCCTCACGGGAATACATCTGTCGTCATACGGACTTGATTTCAAGGACAATACGGTTAAATTGATAGATGTAATCGAGGCTGTCAATAGGATTGAAGGAATTGAAAGAATTCGCCTTGGTTCACTTGAACCTCTTATTGTTACGGAGGAATTTGTCAGGCGACTGGCAAAATGCAAAAAGATATGTCCTCATTTTCATTTGTCTTTGCAAAGTGGTTGTGATGAAACTTTAAAAAGGATGAACAGACGTTATAATGTTGATGAGTATTACAAAGGTGTTGAACTGTTAAGAGAATACTTTCCGGATGCGGCTGTGACAACAGATGTAATTGTAGGTTTTCCCGGGGAAACTGAAGAGGAATTTAACATTACAAAAAAATATCTTGAAAAAGTATGCTTTTATGAAATGCATGTTTTCAAATATTCAAGAAGAAAAGGAACCGCTGCAGATAAAATGCCTGACCAGATTCCTGAAAATATTAAATCAGAAAGAAGTACAGAACTTCTTGAACTTAATGAAATATTAAGCAATAGATACAGGGAAAAATATATTGGGAAAAAAGTAAAAGTACTGCTTGAAGAAAATCATATAATAGAAAATAAAAAATATATTATCGGATTTACTGACACTTATGTGAGAGTAGCACTTGAAAATCCCGAAGAAAAATTATATACTAATCAAATCGTTAATGTTCGTGTCAAAAAACTGTTTGAAAAAGATATGGTAATTGGTGTTGCCGAAAATTGATTTTTATATTATTATACGAAATAGAAAAGGACGTGAATTGTGATGGAAGAAATGAATAAGACACAATATTTTAAGGTTCAGCCGGATAATACTTTGCAGGTGTCTGATGTGATTAAGCAGGTTTATGAGGCATTGACGGACAAAGGGTATAATCCTGTGAACCAGATTGTAGGGTATATTATGTCAGGGGATCCCACTTATATAACAAGTCATAAGAATGCAAGAAGCCTTATTATGAAGGTTGAACGTGATGAACTTGTTGAGGAAATGTTAAAGAATTATATTGAAAAAAAGGATTTATAATGAGAATTATCGGACTTGATTTTGGAAGCAGGACTGTAGGTGTAGCTGTATGCGATCCGCTTATGATTACTGCACAAGGTGTTGAGATAATAAGGCGTAAGGAAGAAAATAAACTTCGACAGACATATGCAAGAATCGAAGAACTTTGTGCTGAATATAATGCGGAGCGTATTGTTCTCGGACTTCCTAAGAATATGAACAATACATCAGGTGACAGAGTGGATAAAACAATGGACTTCAAGGCTGCTTTGGAAAGAAGAACGGGACTTGAGGTTGTTATGTGGGATGAAAGGCTTACTACGGTTGCAGCAGATAATGCAATGATGGAAGCAGGAATAAGACGGGAGAACCGTAAAGAATATGTTGATATGATTGCCGCACAGTTAATACTTCAGGGATACCTTGACAGTCTGGCAGCGGAACAGAAAGGATAATAATGGAAAAAATTAAAATAACAGCCGAAGACGGCGAGATAATTGAATTATTTGTAATTGAACAGACAAGACTTGAGGGTATAAATTACCTTCTGGTTACAGAAACAGAGGACGAAGAAGCAGAAGCTTATATTTTAAAAGATATATCGTCAGATGATGATAAAGAAGCAGTGTATGAATTTGTTGATGATGATAACGAATTGGATACACTTGCAAAATTATTTTCAGAATTAATAGAAGATACGGAAATTATATAGGAGGATATTATTTTGATTAAAAAAGAGAATACCGGATCAGTTAAGATTATTCCATTAGGAGGACTTGAGCAGATAGGAATGAATATGACGGCTTTTATGTACGAAGATGAAATCGTCGTAGTAGACTGCGGACTTTCATTCCCTGATGATGATATGTTAGGAGTGGATCTTGTAATTCCTGATGTGACTTTCTTAAAAGATAACATTGATAAAGTAAAAGGATTTGTGGTAACCCACGGGCATGAAGATCACATCGGAGCATTCCCTTACGTTATTAAGGATGTAAACAAGCCTATTTACGCAACAAAGCTTACAATGGGTATTATTGAGACAAAGTTTCGTGAGCATAATCTGATTGCAACAACGAAACGTAAAATTGTAAATTACGGACAAAGTATTATTTTAGGTAAATTCAGAATTGAATTTATAAGAACCAATCACAGTATTGCTGATTCAGCAGCACTTGCAATCCATACACCTGCAGGAGTTATTTTCCATACGGGAGATTTCAAAGTTGACTATACACCTGTATTTGGTGAGCCTATAGATTTGCAGAGAATGGGTGAAATCGGTAAAAAAGGCGTTCTAGCATTGCTTTGTGACAGTACCAATGTTATGAGACCGGGCTATACAATGTCGGAAAAGACAGTTGGCAAGACTTTCGAAAATATTTTTGATGAAAATAAGAAAAACAGAATTATTGTTGCTACATTCGCTTCCAACGTTGACAGAGTACAGCAGATAATTAACGCAGCATGTTCTCACGGACGTAAGGTCGCAGTAGAAGGCAGAAGTATGGTTAATATCATTAATGTTGCCGGAGAACTGGGATACATCCAGATTCCTGACGGAACACTTATTGATACGGAAGAAATTAAGAAATATCCTGATGACCAGGTTACAATTATTACAACGGGCAGCCAGGGAGAATCTATGGCAGCATTGTCAAGAATGGCAGCTTCAATTCATAAAAAAGTTACTATTAAACCTGGTGATGTGGTAATAGTAAGTGCTACACCTATTCCCGGTAACGAGAAATCGGTAGCAAGACTGATTAATGAGCTTTCAATGAAAGGCGCCAAGGTTATTTTCCAGGATACCCACGTATCAGGACATGCGTCACAGGAAGAAATTAAGATGATGTATACTATTTTAAAACCTAAGTATTCAATTCCTGTACATGGTGAATACAGACATCTTGTGAAACATGCAGAACTTGCTGAAAGCATGGGAATAGATAAGAAAAATATTTTTATTCTTTCTTCAGGTGATGTGCTTGAACTTTCGGAAGAAGAAGGAAAAGTTGTTGATACGGTTCCATGTGGTGAACTTATGGTTGACGGACTTGGTGTAGGAGATGTCGGCAATATTGTAATCAGGGACAGACAGGTACTTTCCGAAAATGGTATTGTTGTTGTTGTTCTTACACTTGACAAGTATACTAATCAGCTTTTATCAGGACCTGATATCGTTACAAGAGGCTTTGTATATGTAAGAGAATCTGAGACACTTATAGAAGAAGCAACAGATGTTGTATATCATGCAGTAATTAACTGCCTTGAAAATTCTAATGTGGACTGGGCTAAGATAAAATTAGTGATTAAGGACAGCCTTGGTGAGTATTTCTGGAAAAAGATGAAGAGGACACCTATGGTACTTCCTATTATTATGGAGGTTTCATAATGAATGATAGAGAAATTACCATTGAGGAAGAAAATGATGTTTTAAAAACTGCGGACCGATTATGTGAGCTTATAAAATCAAGTGCGGAATTTAATGAATACAGGGATGCACTTGAAGCTCTAAAGGCTGATGATAATCTGTACAAACAGGTAGAAGAAATTAGAAAAAATAATTTTTTTGCACAGTGTTTACAAGGCATTGTGCTTTTTTTGTCGAAAATGGATTTGCAATAGTATTTTTCACTATTTATAATATAAAAAAAGAGATAGCCCGTCGCCAAACAAAACTATCTCAAAATCTAACACACTCAAAAAGTATGTAATATTAGTATACCTTTTTTGAGTGCAAAATTCAAGGGGAGGATACTATGGAAAAAGAGATTTTGAAAGATATTGAAAAGAATTGTACTAATAAAGAAAAATTATTGATACATATTTTTAAAAAAACATTTATAAAAATCTATAAAATAGGAATTTGTTGGGGATTTAACAATAAGTAATTGCATTAAAATTGCATTAAAAATTTTATTAATTGCATTAAAAAATTACATTAAAGATAATGTGCTATTTCTATTTTTTATTGATTTTTCAATTTCATTTTCCACAAAATCATCCAAGATATGTGCATAAGTTTTTCTTAAAACCTCAACTGTAGTTCCAACGAGTTTGGATATTACTTCTATTCTAATTCCGTTTTCTATCATTCTAGTAACTCCTGTGTGTTTCATCATATGAGTATTGCAACCTTCAATTAAATTTAATTTTATTCCAGCAGAACGACAAATTCTTTTAAATATGTTATTAAAAGCAGTATGTGTTATAATTTGTCCTTCTTTGGTACAAAAAAGAAGATTTAAAGAATTATTTGGATTACTAGAACTAATTTTACATTGTTCATCTAAAATGGCTGTAAACTGATTCTCATCAAAAAGAACAGAAAATGGTATATATCTTATATCTTTTTTTCTAGCTTGTTTCGTCTTTCTTCCAGTTTTTGTTTGATTGCCTATGACAAACTTATTTTCAGAACTTTTAGTTATAGTTTTATGAACTATAACCTTCTTGTTTTCTCTATCAATATCTTTGTCTTTATCTAAAGCACATATTTCTCCTATACGCATACCAGTTGCAAGATTAAACTTTATTAAATTCTTAACAGTTGTTGAATCTATTTTTGATTTTGGACTTACTAATATATGCTCATTCTTATTAATATATTCTAATAATTGTTTTTCTTCATCTACAGTAAATGCTGTGATATCTTTTGGTGTTACATTGCTAACAAAGCTATTTCTTTTTATATCTTCAATAGTATATTTAGTATCTTCTACGACATCGTGCAAATAACCTCAAGCTATTACTGGTTCATCATAGCCATATTCTTCTAATAGCCTAGTTGAGATTGCGATTTATTTAAAGATACAAAATAAGCAATGATTTCTTTGATATTATCTTCTGTTAAGTCTATCATTTTTTTATAAGAAGAGGGATGCTTTTCAATACTTTTTATTGTTTCATTATTTCTAATGTAAGTGCTATCTGAAATTAGCTTTAAATTATGTTTTTCTGCATTATTCTTTTTCATTGTATCTACAAGAGAACAGTTTCCTTCTTTTATATTTTTTTGCTTTTCTAACTTTTCTTCTTCTAAAGCTTTTTTATTAGATGCTTCTTTTTTAGTTTTTCCAGCACCTACAGTTTTTCTACCTTCTTTTGTAGAAATTTGTGCAAAAGATTTCTTATATATATAAAATCTATCACAGTCTTTAGAAGTACAATTAAGACATTTATCACATTTAATATATCCAGTTCTATTATTACAATAGCTTCTATTTTTACATTCGCTACAAATTTTACACATTTTCGTATTATCAAATTTTCTTTTTATTTTTTGAATAGTTTCATAAATAGTTCCTTCTCCGTTTGCTCTAGACATAAAAAATACCTCCATTTCAATAAATTTGTTTAATAAACTATTGAAAATGAAAGTATTTTTATTATATAATAATACAAATCACTTTCAATAGTGGTTGGTTTTGAGAAATGTGTCGAGCTGCGAACTTTAGAACACATTTCTCTCTTTTATAAATGAATATTTTTAATTTAATTGAATAAAATATATAGTGTAATTGTTGACATTTTTTTTACGAAATGCTACAATTATTATACCAGAAGGGAAATACCCTTTGTTCGGTGTACAGATAAGATTAGATTGAAAAATTAAGTGTATTGTAAATATACCTACTTATCTGGAAAGAGTCAGTCAGCTGGCTCTTTTTTTATGGCATATAAATAATTGTATTTACAAAGTTAGTCCTTTTTGAATATATGCAAAAGTCTTTAGTTTTTAAGAAGTCTAATCTGTTATGTCTAATTTCTCCTACAATTAAATCTGCTGCTTGAACGCATAGAGAATTGTAAGAATCTTGATGATGCACTTCTACTTCAACATCTGAAAGAATAGGAGTAAAAAATGTATCATAATTATAGTTAACAATGCCATATTTTAACTCTTCTATGATTCCACTTTTTAAATCATAA
>ENA-OOSI01000428-OOSI01000428.1-human-gut-metagenome-genome-assembly--contig:-NODE-428-length-12760-cov-2.524990_pt1 | contig 12760 bp, 11 predicted proteins | sample MGYA00241171_ERZ501200 | MGnify/ENA primary metagenome ERZ501200 (study PRJEB25962, sample SAMEA2042554) | human gut metagenome | biome: human gut; feature: human-associated habitat; material: faeces...
TCGATAAAACTGACGACGAAATCTGACCCCCAGTTAATTTAAAGGTATATCTTAACCCCCAACAAATTTATATAATCATAAATAACAGGATTCAGTAAATCAAACTGGTTCCTGTTTTTAATGTTTAATATAGTTTGAAATACTTCAACGCAATGATTGAAAATAATTTTGAAAAAATACTAACTTTTATTAAAGTGTTTGCGAAAATACATTATTTCTTATTTAAAATACTAAAAAAATATAAACAATTTGATAAAATTGAAATATAGTTAATGACTATATAATGATATAAATCGTATCATTTCAAATAGTATCTTGAATATATATAAGTTATACAATATAATGATACTGACGAGGAGGAAACTATCTTATGAAGTTTTATGAAAAAATAAAAAAAATTAGAGTAGATAATAATCTTACTCAAGAAGAAATGGCAAACAAACTATTTGTCTCAAGATCATTAATTGCGAAATGGGAACAAAATAGAGGTATTCCAAGTATTGATATGCTTAATAATATTGCGGCGACTTTTGGATTGGCGGTTAATGATTTGATTACTGAAGAAGAAATAAAATGCATTACGCTTAAGAATAATCAAGAAGTTGAACACAATAAAAAACATTTAAAAATCACAATAATTGTTGGAGCAATTTCAATTTTGATTTTGACATTTGTAATTTTATTCATAATTGGGCGAGTTAATAGGATAAATAATGAAAAACCTATTTTTCAAGATTTCAGTACTCGTGGGGAAATTGTGAAAATAGAAAGCGATAGGGTAATAGTGTCTGATAGTTTGAATCAATATGAAGTGGTTTGGGATCAATTAAAATCTAAACTAGATAGATATGGCAACGAGATTAACTACGATTTTTTAAAAAAAGGATATTATGTTAAACTTTCTGGAATGTATAATGTAACACGTAAAGAATATAGTTTTGAAAAACTTACAGTTGTTGAAGAATATTTAGATGATTATGTTATATATGGTTTCGTAATCACACTAAATGATACAATTCCTACAAGTATTCCTCTTTGGGGTACTTCATGGGACAATAATGATAGATTTGATAAACCTAGCGATGATGAATACCCATACTATATAAGTGCACTTGGTAGTGACTATAATCAAACCCTTGTCGTACATAATTATTTTGCTGATTATCATTATGATTTTCTCCAAAACGATAATGGGGTTGTAAGTATTGATATTGAATTAGTAATTAGGGTTTTACTGAATAAAAAAGTGAACATATTTGTAATTAATAATTCAGAGAAAGGTTTTACACTGGTTCAATCAATAGAGCCACAATTATTTTCTAAAACTACAAAAATAGATGTGAGTGGGTATGTAATAAGTGAAAAATTAAAAAACTCTAAAGATGTAAAGTATCCTAGTTACAGCACTAAAATGAATTATCAATTAAATATTGTTCATGAGTATTCACCAAAACAATATATAATATATGAATATGATGCTAACAACCAATTAGTTAAAGAAACAAATTTTTCTACTTTGGAAGAATTCAAAAATAAATTTAAAGGTGTCCAAGAAGAAACTATCTACTGCATCATAAAAAAAGTTGGTCCTGAGATGAGTTCCAAACAAGTTTATTTAGGAGAGCGATATTCATTTGAATTAGTAGATGAATTTGGGTATATCTATAAATTTGACCATACACTAAACTAGTTAATATATCAAAATAAGGGAGGACTTAAGTGTCCTCTTTTATTTTATTATTTAAACAAAATGAATAAAAAACAAAAACTCTAAGGTTCTTAGAGTAAATTGGAATATGATTGGATTGAATCAAAAAAACTATATGGTATAATATAGATGAAAGCGAGGAAAATGTATGGATTTTTCGAAGATATTAAAGCAAGAACGAAAAAAACAAAACTTGACACAATTTGAGTTAGCTGAATTATTAAATGTATCTGATAAAACAATAAGTAGTTGGGAAAATGGTAGAAGTTATCCTGATGTAATAATGTTAAAATCAATAGCTAATGTATTAAAAATTGATGTTACACTTTTGTTAAATGCGGAAGATTTTAATCCTGATGTAAAAGATATAGATAAGGAAAGTTTAAAGGAAAATCATTTAAAAGAAAAAAAGTATATTAGATGCGTTATTGTTTCGATATGTTTAAATGTAGTGTTACTAGTAATTCCTATTATACATATCATTCTATCAAATATATATGGTTTAAAATTTGATTCAGCTACGTCAAAGATTCCAAATTTTACTGATTATGAAAAAATAAGTAAAGTTTTATTTCCTATACTAATAGCTTCCGGTACTATCATAATAATTGGAAGCATCACTGTGTTTATCATCTCAACTATAAAGTTTAAAAATAACTTAGTGGATACCGATTATAATGTTAGATATAAATTAATAATGTATCAATGCATTAATATATATGCAGGTGTTTTTGTTATAGTTTTATTCTTAACATTAACTCCTCTATATATCAAATTATACTTTGTCTTGATCGCATTCATAAGTTTATTAGCATTATACATATTTATTAATGTCATAGTGAAAAAGATTCTCAATCTTGTACAAATATATAATTCCACTACTATAATTATAATTTTTGTAATTGTAATTTTATGTATTAGTTCAATTGTAATTTTTTACATTAAAATTCCTTTTGTTATGTTGTTATTACTTACTAGCATTTATATAAGTTTAATTGTTTTTTTACACTACATAGAAATTAAAAAATATACTATATAAAAAACTAAATTAGAAGGGTGGTATAGCCACCCTAATTAACTATTTTATTATAGATGTGACAATAGAAATTTAAGTTTTATAAGGGATAATGCTCGCAAAATATTTAATTTTGTTTTATAATATGTATGAGAAGATATTTTATGTTTTATTTTGGAGGCCCGTATGAGAATAGCTGCAACATTTGATAATAAAAATGCTAATCATTTTGAAACTGAAACCACAAGAAATAGTGTTAAATTAGTTAATCCAAATGAGAAATATTTTTCTGAGTTAATTAATTTAAAAAAAGATTTTATAGCTAATGGTGAATTTCGTATTCAAGAATCTGGTTCAATCGAAAAGTATAATGATTTAAATGAATGGCTTAATAGCATTAACGATATCTGTCAAGGTAAAAATAAAAAACTTGTACCATCAACGTATTATTTGATACTTGTAGGTATGAAGTTGTGGGCACCATTTGCATACGGTACTATTTAACTAAAGATTTGGAAGAATTTGGTGGACATATTGCTATAGTATAAAGCCTAGCCAAAGAAGAAAGGGCTATGCTAAAGAAGCACTAAGAATAGTATTAAATTTATATAAAAATAAATATGATGAAATACTAATAACGTGTGAAAAAGAGAATATAGCTTCAAACAAAACAATACTAGCAAATGGTGGGATATTAATTAACCAAATTGAAAATTTGGACTAAACATTAATAGATATAAAATATCAAAATAAAAATAACGAAAACAGGATATAAAATTAATTCGTAAACTTTGCAGATCTTAAAACAAGGAGAACATTATAAATGGGAATATTCCGTAATTTCTTTAGAAAAATTAAACTAGGTTTTACACGTAGGAATGAGAATTCACTTCCATACGTTTCAAATGAAAAAAAGTATGGAAACCTTGGCGAGGATGTGTTTTTTAATTGTATAAAGAAGGCTCTACCAGATTGTCAAATAAAACGAAATATTATTATTGATAGTGATGAAGGGAATGCGGAAATTGATTGTTTATTGCTGTATCAAAATAAACTTTTCGCAATAGAAATAAAACGTTGGAAAGGTTACATAAGTGAGCAAAATGGGGAGATTCTGCAAAGAAAAGTTGATAAGTGGACAGAAGAAATCCACGCAAAACGTCACAAATCTCCATTTAAACAATTGGGAAGAGCCATATATTTATTACGTATTCAAAATTCAAGTAGAGCTTGGATAAATAGTGTGATTTTCTTTGAAGATGTTTCTGCTGTTAATATAGATAGTTGTAATGTATGGTTTAATAAGATGGGTGATTTAATCCAATATATAAAATTAAATGGAAAAGAATCTAATTATCGAGAGGCATTTTCATTATTTAAAAAAGCAGTTTCTGCGGATTATTTATACTCAAGTTCTTTTGAAAAATCACTTCATTGTATTATTCTTGATGAAAGCATAAACTTTAAAACCGACCTAGGTATTGTAAATAGGAATAACATAATGAAAATAAAAATCATACATCATTGGTCGTATGATGGATTATATATTACATTAAAGGACAATTCCAATATAATCCTAAAATCAGAAAATTTAAAAATTAAAGTTCGTGATAATGGTCTTATCAATGAATATGCTCTTTCCAAACTAGATTATATCGCTCTTGGTGAACGTTAACTAATCATGATTTAAATCGTGTTAATTATTAAAAAGGTAATAGATGAAAAAAATCTATTACCTTTTTTACACAATTACTCTTAATTATATAAAATCAATTGATAAACTAAAAATAACTATTTTTCTAAAACATAATCATAAAATTAACAAAAAGCATCATAAAATGATATAATTAACTTGTATCTTGAGAAATATAAGTGGAGATTTATTAAAATGAATGAATATATTAATTTAACATTAGAGAATATCGATAATGAACATATCTGTTGTGCTATCGGTGATAAAAAACATCAAGCAGGAGTGGAAGCAAAAAAAGAATGGTTAAAAGACAAATTATTTAATGGACATGTTTTCAGAAAGCTAAATGCTAGAGGGAAAACTTTTATCGAATATGAACCCTTATCATCAGCGTGGGTTCCAGTAAATGGTGCAAACTATTTATATATATATTGTTTATGGGTAGCAGGATCATTTAAAGGACAAGGTATCGCCAAAGAATTGTTAGAATATGCGATAGAAGATGCCAAGAAAAAAGGAATGAGCGGTATTTGTACTTTAAGTTCTAAAAAGAAAAAACCATTTTTGGGTGAAAAGAAATTCTTTGAACACTTTGGTTTTAAAGTAGTAGATAGTATATGTGATTATGAACTTTTGGCATTATCATTTGATAATAGCGAAACTCCAAAGTTTTCTTCTACCGCGAAACTTATGAAAATAGATAGCAATGACTTTACTATCTATTACACAAATGAATGTCCATATGTAGTATACGAAATAAAAGAATTAACAGAATTTGCTGAAAATAATAACATTAAATTAAATTTTGTAAAAATTGATTCTTTAGAAAAAGCTAAAAATGCCCCTTGTGTAATTAATAATTGGGCCAATTTTTATAAAGGAAACTTTGTCTCAAATACAATTCTAAATGCAAATGCTTTTGAAAAGTTGTTGAAAGAATTATAAAAAATAGTTTATATATTAAATAAAAGTTTTGTAATAAAATGCTTGTTACAAAACTTTTTTATTTATGGGAATGGTTATAAATGTTGATATTTGTCAAAATATAGCGAAGTGTAAACCAAAATAGTTGACAATAAATTTAATATAGTGTAAAATTAAAATGGTGATTTAAATGTTAAGTAAATTTGGACAGTATATTAGAACAATAAGAAAAAAAGAAAATGACTCACTTAGAGATATGGCAAAAAAAATGGATATCAGTGCTGCTTTTTTATCTGCCATGGAAGTAGGGCGAAAAAACATACCTCTTAATTATGCAGAAAAAATTTCAGATATATATAATTTAACTGAAAATGAAAAAAGCGAATTGTTAGAAGTAATACAAGAAACTAATGAAAAAGTTTCATTAGAACTTTCAAAAATGAACGAAAGCCAAAAAGAAATAACACTGTTATTTGCAAGAAAAATAAAAAACGCAGATAAAGACCTAATAGAAAAATTAAGGGAAGTGCTAGAAAATGATAAAAACTAATCCTTTAAGCGTACGTGATATTGAAAAAATTGCTGAAACATTTAGAGCGTATTATGAAATAAAAAAAGACAGTTATTTTCCTGTCTTAGAAGTAATTGATGATTTATTTGAAAAGGGATATTTATCTTATCAAATAATTAATGACGATGATGAAATGCTCGATAAATCAACTATTGCGATATATAACCCAAAAGAAAATTTTATATATATAAAAGAATCAGTTATTAATGAGTACGAAGAAGGCATATATAGATCAGCTTTTACATTATGTCATGAATTATTTCATTTTATTCAAGCAATGATATTAGACTTCGATTTTGTTGAAGTAGATGAATGTAAATCATATGAAAATATCGATTGGCAGGCAAATGAATTTGCTGCACAAATTCTTATACCTTCGGAGTTTATTGATTTTGATGAAGAGTTTTTACAAAAACAGTTCCATGTTAGTCTCGAATGTGTATTAACTAGAAAGGTAAAAATCAAAAAAAGACTAAAAAAAATAGGCTGACACCAGCCTCCATGTAGTATCGCACATAATGCTTATTTGCACTCGGTATGCTAAATACACTAATAGTATATCAAATGAAGAAAGATATGTCAAGAAAATGACTTTAAAAGATAAAGGAGGAATCTATGAAAGAATTGAATTTAGGATTGGATATAGGGACTAACTCAATAGGATGGGCTCTAGTAGATGAAAATGGGGAAATAGTAAAGAAGAATGGTTTTAGATTTTGGGGTGTTAGGATGTTTGATGAAGCGCAAACTGCAGCCGAGAGAAGAACAAACCGTTCCTCAAGAAGAAGACTTAGAAGAAGAAGACAAAGAATTGAGTGGTTACAAGAAGAATTTAAAAATGAAATTGAAAAGCAAGATAAAAACTTTTTTCAAAGATTGAATGATTCATTTTATAAAATAGAAGATAAAAGATTACAAAATAAATATACCTTTTTTGATGATAATTATACTGATAAAGATTACTTTGAAAAATATCCAACAATTTACCATTTAAGAAAAGCATTACTTGAAAAAGAAGAAAAAGCTGATATTAGAGAATTATATTTAGCTATTCATCACATTATTAAATATCGTGGTCATTTTTTGAATGAAGGAGAAACATTTAATCCTTCTGACTCAGAAATAGTAAGAGAAATATTTGAAAACTTCAACGATGAATTGAAAGAATATGCTAATCAATATGAAGACGATGAAGAATATTTTCAAATCATTGATATTGAAAAACATAATTTTTATAATACATTACAAAATATAATGCTAACTAAGGGCTCAAAATCTGACCGTGAAAACCAGTTAAGAGAACTAATGGGTGTGGAGAAGAAGACACTTGCGAATGAACTCTTAATTAAGTTGCTTATTTATGGTAAAACTAATCCAAAAAACTTTGCGTTTGTAAAAGAAGAGAACTATCAAACTTCTGAAATCAAATTGGATGACGAAGAGATACAAGAAAAAATAACAGAGAACAAAAAAACGATTAGGGAGTTATCAAGAATATTTGATTATGTTGATAACATCAAATTAATTACGGACTATTATTACCTTTTAGATTTATTAGGTGTAAATGATGAAACTAAGAAATGCAATGAATCAATTAGTAATGCTATGGTTAATACATACGATAAGCACCAAAAGGATTTGAAAGAATTGAAACGAGTAATAAAAACATATCTACCTCTTGCAAAATACAAAGAATGTTTCAAAGAATATAATGATGCAAATTATTCTAAGTATGTAGGTAGTGTTTCTTCTAATGGTGAAATAAAGAGATTTGGTCATTGTTCTAAGGAAAAATTTGAAGAATATATAAAAAAACTATTAGCAGAAATAAAGGATGTAGAAGCTCAAGAGAGTGTTAATAGAATTATTGAAAAAATTGATAATGGCGATTTTTTGCCAAAACAAAATAGTGGCCAAAATACTACTATACCAATGCAACTTAATTTATATGAATTACGAATTATTTTGAATAAACAAGCCAAATACCATCCTTTTTTATTAGAAAAAGAAAATGGTTTAACAAGAATAGAAAGAATAGTATCGATATTTGAATACCATATTCCATATTATGTAGGACCTCTTTCGAATGCCAATAATAATCAATTCAGTTGGCTAGAAAGAAAACCAGAACCAATAAGACCATGGAATTTCAACGAAGTAATAAATATCGATGCTTCAGCAACAAATTTTATTAAAAGAATGCAAAATAAATGTACTTATCTTCAAGGACCAACTGATTACTGTTTGCCAAAAATGTCCTTATTATTTAGTGAATATAATTGTTTACAATATCTAAATAAATTACGCATAGGTGGATCATTAATAGACAAAAATGCAAAAGAAAAGATATTTAATGATTTCTTTTTAGTGTATCAGAACCCTACAAAGAAAAAATTATCTGAATTTATATACACGAATTTTGGTGTTGAATGCAATGATATAGCCGAGATAAACTGCAATATGTCATCATGGATTACATTAAAATCAATATTTAAAGATGAGTTTAATACTAAAAAAGAAGATGGAACAATAGAAGCTATAATAAAGGATATTACTTTATTTGAGGATAAAAAAATATTAGAAAAAAGATTTGATGAATTATATCATTTATCTAAAAAGCAAACGAAGGCTTTAAAAGGTCTTAATTATAAGGGATATAGTTCATTATGCAAAAAATTATTAGATGAATTAGTGTGCGTGAATCACATTACCGGTGAAGTATCACCAACAATTATTGAAATAATGAGGGATACTAATCTTAACTTACAAGAAATATTATATAGTAAAGACTATCCTTTTATTGATGCAATAGATGAATATAATAAGAAAACAAATAATGTAGAAGTTGACTTTAGAACTTTCATCGATGAAAATCTTTATGTTTCTCCTATAATGAAAAGATCTTTAATACAGACATATCGTTTAATAGAAGAAATTGAAAGAATTTTTGGTCGTAAAATTAATAAGTATTATATCGAGTGTGCTAGAACTAATAAAGCAGCAAAAAAGGAAACTAACTCGAGATATAAAAATCTAAGCGAATTATATAAAAGTTGTATTTCAATTCAAAATCAGTTGCTTAAAGAAAATATAGAACTAAAATATTTAAAAAAACAACTAGAAGAAAATAAAAATAAACTTTCTATAGATGCATTATACTTATATTTTACACAACTTGGCAAATGTATGTATACATTAAATAATATAGATATTGAAGATGTTATAAAAGGTGAAAAATATGATATAGATCATATTTATCCACAGTCTTTAATAAAGGACGATTCAATTAGTAATCGTGTGTTGGTTGATAATGTAAAAAATCAAAGTGTAAAAGGCAATAAATTCTTATATCAAACTGGTTTAATAACTGCCAGAAATAAAGCTTTTTATAAAATGCTTCTTGAAAAGAAGTTAATAACAAAAGAAAAATACCGTCGATTGACTGAAGTAAATGTTGATGCTACAGTTCTTGAAGGATTTGTTAATAGACAACTTGTTTCTACGAATCAGTCAGTGAAAGGTGTTATACAACTCTTAAAAAAATACAAAAATGTTAAAAATAGTGACATTATTTTTTCTAAAGCTGAAAATATATCAGATTTTAGAAACGAATATGACATGCTAAAATCTAGAACAGCTAATAATTTCCATCATGCTCATGATGCATATTTAAATGTAGTAATAGGTAGGGCGATTAATACTTATTATGAAAAAAATCGCATTTTAGGTATAAACGATGTTTATAAAATTCAGGACGAAGTAAAAACATTAAACCCACTTAAAATTTTAAAATGCCGCAAGATTTATGACTTAAGTGGAAAATTAGTATGGGATTTAAAAGAAAATATTTCAAAAATTGAAAAATACTTGTATCATGTTTTTGATATACATGAGACGTTAAGAACATATACATCAAGTGAAATGTTTAGCAAAGTATCTATTCTACCTGCACCAAAAGGTACAGTAATGATTAAGTCTAGTGATGATAAGATGGATATAAATAAGTATGGTGGCATTACATCATACAAATATTGCAGATATGCAATTGTAGAAGCCATTGATAAAAAAGGCAAAGCAGAGTATATCTTAGAAGCTATTCCAACTGCTTTTAAAAATAAAATTGGGCAGTATTTAAAGAGCATTTTAACTAAAAAATATAAAGAATTTAAAATAATTAACGATAATATTCCTGTAAATGTGATTGTTAAAAATAATAAATTAAAATTTTATGTAAGAGGGAGATCAGGAGAGAATGTGTATGTAGTAAGAAATGCATATGATAGGATTTTTTCAAAAGATGCAATTAGAATAATTAGATCAATTGATAAATACAATGATTTATTAAAGAAAAAGGTAGAAATGGTTTCTGTAGATAATACTATTATTGTTTCTCCATCAAAAAAACTCAAGAATGGCCAAAAAACAAAGGAAATAATTATTACTGTGGACGATTGCGTTTCCTTGATTGAAGAAATTAAAAAAGTATATTCGAAAGATATATATGCATATTCGCCTATTATAAGCCTAACCGCAAAATTGAATGAAATTAGTGATTATTCAAGTTATAAGACAGAAGATTTGGTTAAAATGATATCGGAAATTTTGATACTTCTTAAAACCAATGAGCGAAGTACTGCTGACTTATCAATAATAAATTTAAGCAAACAATTTGGCACCATTAGTCAAAACAAAAAACTTTCTAGTGGAATGAAATTAATGGCTGAATCTATTACTGGATATTTTGAACAAGAAATATTCGAGGTTCCTCGTGGCATATAGAAATGTCATTATTACGCAAAGATGCAAATTAGAATACTCATTAAATTATCTGATATGTAGAAAAGGCATGGAGGAAAAAAGAATACTACTTGATGAGATAAAAACAATAGTAATACAATCCACTCAAGTAGTTATTACCACGAGTTTGATAACGATGCTATCAAAAAAGAAAATAAAAGTTATATTTTGTGATGAAAAATACAACCCGGAATGTGAATTAGTATCATATCAAAATAATTTTTATTCATATAGGAAAATAAAAGAACAAATAAACTTCGTGGGCAAAGCACAGAAGTGCTGGCAAGAAATTGTTAAAATGAAAATTATTAATCAAGCTAAAAATCTTTTATTAATGAAAAGAGAAAATGAGTATACTATGCTGATGAACTATGCCAGTGAAGTAGAAGAAGATGATCGAACAAATAGAGAAGGGCACAGTGCAAAAGTGTATTTTAATGCTTTGTTTGGTACGGATTTTAATCGCTCGCAAAATAATAACGTAAATATGTTTTTAAATTATGGATATTCGATAGTTTTATCAACAATTAATAGAGAAATTAAAATGTTGGGATATTTGACTGAATTAGGAATACATCATATTGGAGAATCTAATCCGTACAATTTAACATGTGATTTAATGGAACCAATAAGGCCACTCGTTGATTATTTTGTGATAACAAATAAGGTGAATGTCGACAGTTTTAAAACAGAATTTGTGAAAATGTTAAACTATGAAGTTATGTATAATAGCCAAAAAATGTTCCTTGATAATGCTATACACTTATATATAGTGGACATTCTAAATGCTATTAAAAATCAAAAACATCAAGATATAAAATTTATAGAGTATGAGTTATAGATATATGCGTTCCGTGTTATTTTTTGATTTACCGACATTAACAGATAAAGACAGAAAATCATATAGAAAGTTCGTAAGAGGAATAAAAAAACTGGGTTTTTATATGCTTCAAGAATCTGTGTACATAAAAATGTCCATTGATCATCAACTTATGAATTCGACAATAAAGAAAGTAAAAATGATTTCACCTAATAAAGGTAGTATTATGATCTTGAATGTTACTGAAAAACAATTTTCACAGCTAAATATAATTGTCGGAGAGAATTCAACCGATGTTGTAGACAGCAATGAAAGAGTGATAATTTTATAATGATTAAAATATTTATAAAACCGATAAATGAACTAATTATTGTTAATGAAGAAATAACAAACGTGTGTTTTGTTGACAAAACTAATTATAGAGATTTTGTTATAAATTTATATGACAACATAATATTAAGCATAGATGATACACCTGTGAGTATTGATAGTAAAGCATTAATTATTTTTGACCCTTTAAATATAGAAATAAATGATAAAAAAACACTAACACTACTTTATAAAAAATTATCACATAGAGTTAGCGAAAAGGTGCAAGAAAAAATTAGAAAAATAGAACAAGATATTCTTGAATTGCTTGAGATAGTATCTGTTGAATCGATGTTTCCAATAGAATATGAAGATTCTTTTGAATTAATAAAAATATTTCAAATGTATCAAATAAGCATTCAAGAATTAAAAAAAGAAAATTACCTAGAATTTATAGTAACATATATAAAAACAAATTTCGAATTAAATAATTACAATATAGTAGTAAGCTTTGGGTTGACAAGATTGTTAACTGCTGATGAAATTAATAAATTAACTAAAGAACTAGCAATAAATCAAATAAGTATAGTAGATTTTTATTATGATGATTCTAAACCTAAAGATAACTATTTAGTTATCGATAGTGATTGGAGTAAAATATAAGCATATGGGACTAGCAAACCGCAAATATAGGATTTGAGGTTTGCTAGGTATGCTAAATATAATTGCTACTATATAGAGGGACGAATTAAGCATAAAGCATTAGTGTTTGCTAGGTATGCTAAATATAATTGCTACTATATGATAATTTTCGTTATTTATTCATTTCTCCTGTTTGCTAGGTATGCTAAATATAATTGCTACTATATTTGCCTGTTTTGTATTCTAACATTCCGCTTGTTTGCTAGGTATGCTAAATATAA
>ENA-OOSI01000430-OOSI01000430.1-human-gut-metagenome-genome-assembly--contig:-NODE-430-length-12725-cov-1.801500_pt1 | contig 12725 bp, 10 predicted proteins | sample MGYA00241171_ERZ501200 | MGnify/ENA primary metagenome ERZ501200 (study PRJEB25962, sample SAMEA2042554) | human gut metagenome | biome: human gut; feature: human-associated habitat; material: faeces...
CACTTATTATTGGAATTATCATTATTGAACTTACGGGAAACAATGCTTTTGAAGCCTATGGTTATATGTTTAAAGGAGCATTTGGCTCAGGAAACAGTATATGCGAGCTTATTACTATTTCGGTTCCCCTTATACTTTGCGGGCTCGCAATTACTTTTGCTTATAAAAGCGGCGTGCTGACGATAGGTGTTGACGGACAGCTCATAATGGGAGCGATAAGTGCGGCATGGTTTGTAAAAACATTTGCTAATATTCCTGCACCGCTTATTACAATAGGTGCAATTATTGTAGGCATGGTAGTGGGTGCTCTTTGGGGTGCTATAGCCGGTGCGTTAAAGGCATTCAGGAAAGTAAATGAAATTGTAAGTACACTTTTAATGAACTACATAGCACTTTACCTTGCAAGTTACCTATATACGTATCCTCTTGCAGCAACAAACAGTAAGATTCCCCAGACTGAAAAAGTTGCTGAGGCGGTAAGACTTGCCAATCTTGTTCCGGGAACAAGAGTTCACATAGGGATTATAATCGCATTACTTGTAGCGGCACTTATATGGTATGTGCTTTATAAAACCTCTTATGGAGTAAAATTCAGGGCTGTAGGAATTAATCCTGTGGCAGCTGACTGTAACGGTATTCCGGTAAAAAAATATCTGATACTGTCCATAGCAATTTCAGGAGCAATCGGCGGTCTGGCAGGTACCATTGAACTTCTCGGTACCCAGTTCAGAATACAGAGCGGTTTCTGTGCAGACTATGGTTTTGACGGAATTGCCATAGCACTGATAGGTCAGCTTCATCCTATAGGAACTGTTCTTGCGGCACTGTTTTATGCGGCATTGAATGTAGGTTCTAATTCAATGGAACTTATGACAAATGTTCCGTCTTCTATTGCAAGTATTATTCAGGCGATAATTATATTCTTTGTAGTAGGCGGAAGTGTATTAGTAGAAAAAGATAAGTTTAAGCAGTTCTTTAAATCAAAATTCAAAGGAGGTAAGGCAGATGAATAATATATTCACTTTAACGTTTCTTACGGGTCTTTTGATAGCAACCATGCGTATGCTTCCTCCGTTGTTACTGGGAGCGACAGGCGAGATGTTTTCAGAAAGATGCGGACTTACCAATATCGGACTTGAAGGCATTATGTCAGTGGGTGCGATTGTAGGTTTTATTACTTCATATTTTACGAAAAATCCATATCTTGGTATGCTTGCAGGCGTTGCAGCAGGATGGGGCGTAAATATGATATATGCTTTCCTTACAATTAATCTTAATGCAGACCAGGTAATAGTGGGAAATGCCATGAATATTCTGGGACTTGCCATAGCATCACTTGTATATACAACAGTATCCAAAAAGCAGGCAGGAGTCATGCAGTCGGTAACGGCAGATAATTATTCGGTTCTTATTATTGCGGTTGTTATGACACTTGTTATAGGTTTTTATCTTTATAAAACCAAATCAGGACTTGCTTTTAGGTCAGTAGGTGAATTTCCGAGGGCAGCAGAAACACTTGGTATCAATATTACCAAGAAAAAATATCTCGCATGTTCTGTAAATGGTGCCCTTTGTGGTCTTGCCGGTGCATATCTTACAACCATATATATATCATCTTATGTAAACGGTATTGTATCAGGACGAGGATATATAGCTCTTGCTGCAGTTATTTTTGGTAAGTGGAAACCTAAGGGTGTGCTTTTAGCCTGTATATTCTTTGCATTTCTTGACGCTTTGCAGTTAAGACTCCAGGTTGTAAGTAATGCGATACCTTATCAGTTTTTACAGATGCTTCCTTACCTTGCAACCCTCATAGTGCTTTCATTCTTTATGAAGCCGGGTTCAGAGCCTAAGGCAAATGGCAAGCCATATACAAGAGAATCAAGATAGGAGGAGAAAAGTATGACATCATTAAATACAGTCTGGCTGTTGATTTGCGGAACCTTGGTTTTTTTCATGCAGGCAGGTTTTGCGATGCTTGAGACAGGTTTTACAAGAGCCAAAAATGCAGGTAATATTGTAATGAAAAACATAATTGATATATGTATAGGTGCTCCGGTTTTCTTCTTTATCGGATTTGGACTTATGTTTGGTAAAAATTGCGGTTTTATCGGAAATCTTGATTTGTTTATCAGAGATGACTATACGTCCCTTTTACCTGACGGGGTATCTCTTTGCAGCTTCGTATTTTATCAGATTACCTTCTGTGCTACGGCAGCAACAATTGTTTCCGGGGCAATGGCAGAAAGAACTAAATTTTCGGCATATTGCATATACAGCGTAATTATATCAATGTTTGTATATCCGATTGTAGGACATTGGATATGGGGCGAAGGCTGGCTTTCAAAGCTTGGTTTCCATGATTTTGCAGGCGGAACCGTTGTTCATACCGTTGGTGGTATGGCAGCACTTATGGGTGCAAAAATAGTCGGTCCCCGTATTGATAAATATGACAAGAATGGACGAGGCAAGGCAATACCCGGCCACAATATAATCCTTGGGGCACTTGGTATCATGATTCTCTGGTTTGGCTGGTTTGGTTTTAACGGAGGTTCGGTTATTACATCAGGTGCAGCTGATAAAGTCGGCAACGTATTTTTAAATACAATTTTATCAGCCGGAATTGCAGCGGTGGCTGCTATGATCACAAGCAAAATCCGTTACAGAAAAGCAGATATTTCCATGACGATAAACGGCATTCTTGCGGGACTTGTTGCAATTACCTGCGGATGTGACCAGTACACACCTTTGACTGCCTGCCTTATAGGAATCTTTGCCGGAGTATTTTCAATAATTGCAATACAGTTTGTGGACAAAGCATTGAAAATAGATGACCCCGTAGGAGCAATCGGCGTTCATGGTTTCTGTGGAATCCTTGGAACCTTGCTTGCAGGACTTTTTTCAAAGACAAAAGGACTTTTTTATACCGGCAATGCAGACTTTTTCTTAACACAGCTTCTTGGTTCTGCGGTTGTCGTGGTATTTGTCCTTGTGATTATGGGACTTGCATTTACTTTAATTAAACATACTTCAGGGCTTCGTGTCAGCGCAGCAGAAGAGATTGAGGGACTTGATAACAGGGAACACGGTCTTAACAGTGCATACGGCGATTTTGTTACCAACAGTTATACTGAAATTCTTCAGAGCGGTCCGTCTAAGACATCAGAGCATGAAAAACTTGTACCTATAACTCTTGACAACAGCACACAGACAAAGCAGGCTTCTTCAATTTCCAAAGTGGAAGTTATTATGAAGCGTTCAAGATTTGAGGCATTTAAAGAGGCAATGAACCGAATCGGAGTAACAGGTATGACTGTCAGCCAGGTAGTGGGCTGCGGAATGCAGAAAGGGCAGACAGACTTTTACCGTGGTACCCAGGTTGATATTAACCTTATTCCAAAAATTAAGGTTGAAATTGTCATTGCAAAAGTACCTGTGGAAACGGTTGTCAATACTGCCAGGGATGTGCTTTATACAGGACATATAGGAGATGGCAAAATCTTTGTATATGATGTCCGCAATGTTATTAAAGTCCGTACCGGAGAGGTGGACTATGATGCAATGCAGGGCACAACGGAATAGCGTACTATCTACATCATTATATATTTTTTCCTCACAGGCGGTCATATGGCCGCCTGTTTTTGCTATAAACAAAACCTATAACAGAAAATAGAATAAAGGAATTATACAAACAAGTTGCAATGTGGTATTTTTAATCCAACAAAACCTACAGACATAGTAGGAATAAGGAGGACGAAAGAATGGGAAAGATTTATAAAAGTATTACAGAGTTAGTTGGACACACACCACTTGTAGAGTTGGGCAATTATGAAAAGAAACACAATTTAAAGGTAAGATTGTTAGGAAAACTTGAATATTTTAATCCGTCAGGAAGTATCAAAGACAGAGCTGCCCTTAATATGATTGAAGAAGCTGAAAAAGCCGGATTGTTAAAAGAAGGACAGACAATTGTAGATAACACCAGTGGAAATACGGGAATTGCACTTGCAGCATTCGGACATGCAAAGGGTCATGAATTTGTTACATTCCTTGAGAATGGTGTATCAAAAGAAAGAGTAGATATTTTTAATGCATATGGAGTGGAGCAATATTGGTTTGACGATATAAGCCCAAGAGTTAAGGAAATGCTTGAAACGGGAGCTCTTGATATTTCTAAAATTGAAGAAGATGTAAAAGCCTATGGTGATGAAAGAGGTTACTATTACACAGACCAGTGCAGCAACAGACATAATGCAGAAGCGCATTATAAAACAACAGGACCTGAAATCTGGGATGATACGGATGGAAAAGTAGACATCGTTGTATTATTAGGCGGAACCGGCGGAACAATATCAGGACTCAGCAAATATTTTAAGGAAAAAGATGAAAATATCCAGATAGTCGGTGTACAGCCTGATGTCAAATCAAGACTTGATGCTAATAATGACACAGGAAATACAATCGACGGTGTTTTCCCACTTGAAATTGGCGGAAATATCATAATTCCTCTTATCAATCAGTTTGAGGCAAAAATTGATGAAATTGTAGATGTATCGGCAGCAGAGGCATACGATGCAGCAAAAGAGCTTGTAAGAACAGACGGAATTTTCCTCGGACAGTCTGCAGGGGCAGCACTTGCAGCAGCTACAAAACTTGCAGAAAGACCTGAAAATGCAGGCAAAAATATTGTAATTATCATGGCTGACGACGGAACCAAATATTTATCAACCAATCAGTATAAATAGAATGTTGAGGTGATTTCCATGGCAGACAGATTAATAAATGTATTCAGAAAAAGCGAACTTAACGACTATCTTGAGTCGGCAGAAAAAACAGCCGGCTGGATAAAAAAATATGAAATTGTGGATGAAAAAGGTAGGCACTGGGAGATAAGCGGAACCGAAGGTAAAGATCCTGATGCGGTAGAAAGTTCATTTTTGACAGATACCTCACTTTACGGAGGAGCTGCAGGAATTGGATATTTTTACTTACAGTTATATGAATTAACAGGTGCTGAAAAATATCTTGAAGAAGCAGAGGATGCGGCAGAATATCTTATAAATACCTATGAAAAAGAAGATGTTGTAAATCCCGGCATATATAACGGGCTGTCAGGACAGGGCATATTCACATTGCTGTTGTATGACAAAACAGGGGATGAAAGGTATCTTCAGTTTGCCAAAACTCTGGCAGAGGATTCTTATACACAGAGCGTAAAAGACGAAAAAGGTATCCATTGGAACGGATGGTATGATTACATGGGTGACGGTGGAGTCATTGCATATTGGATATATCTGGCGGAAAAGACAAAAGACGGACATTATCTTAAATACGCTAAAGAAGCTCTTGACGCCATACTTTCATTAAAAAAGCAGTTTAGCGGTGATTCAATATATTTTGAACTCTTTGACCCAAGCGTATATTTTACAAGTGTTCCGTCAGGCGGTGTTGTACCTAATTTTGCGCATGGAACGGCAGGAATAGTGTACCTTCTTACAAAATATTACGAAGTAACAAAGGATGAGGAATATTTAAAATATGCCGTACAGGGATATAATTTTCGGAAGGAAATTGCCAATTGTACCGAAAAAGCATCAATTGTGCCATACCTTTACTTTAAAGGCGGGGAGAACAAATATGATGTTTCGTATCTTGGCTTCTGCCATGGACCTGTTGGCGACGGAATTACAGTAAGGGAGCTGTATCTTGCAACAGGCGATAAAGAATATCTTGATTTTTATAACCGTCTTACAGAAGCCCTGATAGAAGCCGGAGTACCATATAAACACTCAGCCGGCTACTGGAATAACTGCATTTGCTGCGGAACCTCAGGTATACTTTTACATTTTATTGATGCTGCAAAACTTACAGGAAATGAAAAATATAAAGATTTTGCAGATAAAATAGCATACAAGCTTTTAAATGATGCATATACTGACAGCGAAGGAAACCGTTGGTATGACGCATGGACAAGAGTAAAACCATGGGATGTGGACGCACACCTTGGATTATTTGTGGGAGCTGCGGGTAATGCCAGTGCTCTTTTATCATACTACTCAGATAAAGCGGGTAAAAAAATAACACCTGTTTTTGAATATCAGGAGGCGTAATATGGGAAAAAAGATACCTTATCTTTTTAAGACATATGAGACAGAAGATTACCTCAAAACAGCCAGAGAGACAGCAGAATGGATAAATGAACAGGAAGTAACCGAGGCAGAAGGAATAATATGGAAAACATTTCCTGACGGACAACCGGGACTTACGGGTTCTTCAATTTTATCAGATACAAGTTTTTATGCAGGTTCTGCGGGTATCGGATTTTTCTTTTTAAGATTGTATCAGGTAACGCAGGATAAGAAATGGCTTGAAAAAGCAGAACTGGCGGCAGATTATCTTTTATCCAAAGAAAAAGATATTTCTTTTTACAGGAATATACAGGGACAGATAGAAGCCGAAAAAGGAAAAGAACACGCTTCAAAACTTTACGGATGGGCGTTTGGTTATAAAATCGGACCAATCAGTGAAGGACAGTTTGCACACGCTCTTTTTCTTGAAACAAATGAACAGAAATACTATGATTTCGCAATCAGACAGGCAGATACTTTTGTTGAAGCAGGAATAGAAGAGGATGAAAAAATACACTGGAGTGATGCAAGGGATATCGTCGGCGACGCCGGAGGAATAGTGTATCTTTTGCAGGTCTATAAACAGACAGGTAATAAAAAATATCTTGAGACAGCTGTTAAAGCCGGTGAATATATTGAACAGTTTGCTAACCCTGCCAAAAACGGTGGTACATATTATTATCTGTATGACCTTGTGGCTGCGAATGAAGGCGACGAAGATACAATCCATGTTAATTTTTCCCATGGCTCGGCGGGAACGGCGTATCTGTGGGCAGTGCTTTATGAGGCAACCGGAGATAAAAAGTATCTTGGAAGAGCAGAAAAAGTTTTTGAATATCTTGACGGAATAGCAAGCGGAGATGATGAAGCTGTATTGTATCCTTATCAGGACCATCCAAAACGTGGATTTGCAGATGACAGATTTTACCTTGGAATGTGCGGTGGACCTATAGGTTCAAGTTTTCCTTATAAAAAATTATACCGGCTTACAGGTGATGAAAAATATCTTGATAAGGTAAAAAAACTTGCAGAGGGTCTTGTAAGGTCAGGTGTTCCTGAGCATCTCTCATGGGGATACTGGGGAAGCAAGTGCCTTTGCTGTGGAGGCCCCGGTGTGCTTGAATATTTTGCGGATTTATATGATTTGACAGGCGACGAAAAATATAAGAAATATGCCAAAAGAACGGCAGATAAGCTTATTTCTGACTCTTATGAAGAGAAAAAAGGAAGAAGTTTTTACGGAGCATGGGACAGAATTGACCCTGCAAGAGTGTTAAGTTACACAGGGTATTACATAGGTGCAGCAGGTGCAGCAGGCGCTTTGCTTAAGTATTACAGCGTTTTAAAAAATATAAAAATTGCCGATTTCTTTGAGTACTATTTGTGATATAATTGAATCCGCCGGAAAGGTAAGCCGCCTCCGGCGGGTTTTTATTCGGAAGGAAACTGATATGGAATTGTTTGAAGGAAGGCCTGCTGATATGTCAGGCAGATTGGATAAAGAAATACGCACGTATGATTTACTTGATAAATTAGGAATAGAATATGAACGTGTTGACCACGAACCGGCAGAGACAATGGAAGCCTGCATTGAAATTGACAGAACACTTGCACCTGCGGTTATCTGCAAAAATCTTTTCTTGTGCAACTCCCAGAAAACCAGATTTTACCTGTTAGCTATGCGCGGGGACAAGAAGTTTATGACAAAAGAAATTTCCCATCAGATTAACAGTCCGCGACTGTCTTTTGCTACACCGGATTTTATGGAAAAATTTCTTGATATTACTCCGGGCTCCGTGAGTGTGCTGGGACTCATGAACGATACCGACAATAATGTTCAGTTACTGGTTGATGAGGATGTGTTAAAAGAAGAATATTTCGGATGCCATCCGTGCATTAATACTTCAAGCCTGAAAATGAAAACTGAAGATGTATTCGGGAAGTTTATGAAATCTGTAAACCATGATTACATAGTTGTAAAACTAGGCAAAAATATTGAATAAATTATAAGAGAAATTAATCCGGGGGAGAACCTTACAGTTCTTCCTCCGGATATTTAAAATTCCATGAATTTCTGAATTCGGTCATCATATCCATAACATCTTTTGTATAATCAAGAAGCATACATTTCTTATCCCCGTTGATGGCTTTTTCCATGTCAAGAAGCTCATATATAAGGGCATCCCGGGTATCTCCCTCTTTAACCCATTCTTTTTCGCCTGATTCTGTATAAGTTACAACGGCTTCAAAAGCTCTTGGATATTCCATTATTTCAATATAACCTTTTTCGCATGAAACCATACCTCTTTTTGGCTGTTTGGAGTGAAGAGACAACATAACCGTAGCCATCTGACCGTCATTATTCATTAGAAGCAGTCCCGCCTGTTCATCAACACCTGTGGGAGCTTTTTTTAGCTGGGACAAGAGTTTATCAGGTTTTTCTGTCATAAAATATCTGATAAAAGAAAGTGCATACACACCGATATCCAGCATAGCACCGCCCGCAAGGTTTCTGTTAAAGAAACGGTTGTTCATATTGTATTCCTTATAACTGCCAAAATTCATGGTTATAATATTGACTTTGCCAAGTCTGCCGGAATCTAATATTTCTTTAAGTTTTTTATAGACCGGCATATGGTATATGGTCATTGCCTCACCTATGACAACGTTATGCAAAGCCGCAAGTTCCATTGCTTCGTTAAGTTCGCGGCTGTTTAAAGTAATGGATTTTTCCACAAGAATATGTTTGCCGTTCCGGATAGCCTTTTTCATAAACTCAATATGGGTATTGTGAGGTGTGGTTATATAAATTACATCAACATCGGAATCGGTAAACATATCATTATAATCATCGTATACCTTTTCAATTCCGTACTTCTTTGCAAAGTCAACTGCTTTTGAATAAGTTCTGTTTCCTACTGCATAAATATTTCTTCCGATTTTCTTAAGGGCAACCGCCATTTCGTTGGCAATTACACCTGTCCCGAGAACTGCCCATTTAATATCTGACATTTATTGACTCCTTTATTTTTTTATAATTATACAATCTTTTTTTTTATAATATCAAGGTGTTTTTGCGTGGGAAAAACTGTTGATTTTTTTTAATAAATTGCATATAATAGGCAGTAACAGAACCCAACACGCCTCTCAACGATGCGGACCACGTTGGGTCTTTTAATTTTTAAGGATGAAGAGTATGCAAGAAAGATTCTAAATGATATTTCATATTTTCGATTAATAAAAGCATTTAGCCTTAATCTTAAACCCAAGAATGGTAATTATAATATGCGAACATCCTTTGAGACAATTGTTGGATTATATTTGTTTAATGCAAATCTTAGGCAACTATGGTGTTTTAGGATATTTTAATGAAAATAATTTTGCGGATGTGAATTATCATAAAGAATTTTTGAATGACATTAATCAGGAAATACATAGAAATTCAAAGGCACCATTTGTTAAGAATTTTAAAGAAAATTATGAGGGTGGGGAATTGCCGATTTATGCGTTAGAGGAAGTTTTAGTTTTGGTACATTGTCGAAATTTTATAAAAATATGCTTAATCGGGATAAAAAGGCAATAGCTAAGTCATTTGGCGTAGGTTATACATATCTGGAAAGCTGGTTGGAAAGTATATCGTACGTAAGAAATATATGTACACACTATGGACGGTTATATAATGCTAAATTGTCAAAAACTCCAATATTATATAGAGAGTATATTCAATCCGGAATAGGAAACAATAGAATTTTTGGTGTACTTTTGTGCTTAAAACAGTTATTAAAAAATGATACACATTGGAAATTTTTTGTGGACAATATAGAAATACTCATTGAAAAGTATGAGTATGTAAGGATAGACACAATGGGTTTTCCAGATAATTGGAAAAGTCTGCTTAGTTCTTAAAAACAATTCGCTCTAATTGTACTTTTTTGTATATTTCCTTGTACAATCCCTCTGGATATAGTAAAATTTACATAGGTTTCTAATGAAATAATTGGATGCTTATTTGGGATATTTATTGGTTATCGAAGGCTTGATAACAAGCCAAAAATATTGTAGGAGGAATGACTATGAGTAAAAAGTCAATTTTTATGATGCTTGCTGTTTTTGTGGCATGCATCGCAGCAGTATTTTTTTTACCTAAGACGGTACAGGCAGCGGAGGTAACGGAGAATGGAGAAACGGTATTTGAGGGCTGGATTAAAAGAAACTCGCCAAATAACATTGTAAGTGATCTTACAAAAGACGATTTTAATTTAAACGAAGAATTAAACGGACAAACTTATACCAATTGTTGCCACTTGTACGCTGGGTTTTCTAATCAGGAATTAACTGAGACCGAAAAATATTATATAATTTTAGATGGATATGCAGGTGAAATTAATGGTGAGGATAAAATACTCATTTCGCAAAAGGCAGATGATTTTACCACAGTTGATTTGTCAAAATATACAGCAGTTCGTGATGGTTACAAATTCTGCGGCTGGGGGTGCAATGGTAAAATCGTTACTTCCATAGATAAATCATATTTTACAAAAGAATATACAGTAATAGTTACAGCATTATATAAAAGCAGTGAAGCATATGATGACGATGAAGATAATGTAACAAACTATACGCTGATTCTTGATGCCAATGGTGGAACATTAGATGGAGAAACTTCTCCGAAATATAATTATATCGGAGGAAAAGATAGTTCCACGAGTATGTTGATATTTCACTATATCCCAGAAAGAGCGGGATATAAGTTCATAGGTTGGAATTCTAAAAAAGATGGCTATGGAAAAAATTACACAAGTTTATATTGGAAAGACTGGAGTGGAGACAGCGAGAAAGAATTTGATCGTGACACATCAATGGGAGATAGGAACTACTATAAATATCTGACATTATATGCTGTATGGGAAAAAATTCCTACGTCTGATGACACAGTAAAAGAGATAGAAGCCGTTGACGGTATCAAAGGAAGCATTACATTTGATGATGGAGTAAGCGGAGAATATACGTTAGAAATCAAAAAAATGGATATACCTGATAATCTTTTGGATGACATAAAATATCTTGTTGATATTAATGTACTTTCGGGACAGGAAATAGTTGAAATTAACGGCATTAAAATGAAAATTAAGTTTGAACTTCCGGAAGAATTGAAAGGTTATGATTTCTATGAAATTGTTTATGTTTCCCGTAATCAAAAGATTAAAGAAAGAATTCCTGCAACTGTGAAAGACGGTTACATATATTTTGAAACAACGCATCTGAGCCAATATGGTGTTGTGGCAAAGAACAACAGCCAGGAGACCCCGGGTGGTAATGAAGAAATCGTAACAACACCTGATAATAGCGGTAACGATACAGAGGTAACAACTCCTGATAATAACGATAATGACACAGAGGCAACAACACCTTCAGCATCAGAAGACAACACAGGCAATCCTGATGCCGGAGACAATACGGCAATGTATCTTGTATTAGGTTTTGCAGCACTTTTGGGTGTGGGAACTGTAACATTCTGGAAAAAATTCAGAGTGCAGTAAGCGGATAGAAATATGCTGATTCAGCATAGAAAGGGTTTGAATTTTATGAAAAAAAGAAGTGTGGCAGGACGTTTTATAAGCCTTGGAATAGCGGTTGTCCTGATGATAGTTGGAATATCTGTCGGATTTAAGATGGATGTTTTTAAAAATTTTAAAGATGTAGCAGGAACGGTACATTTTAACGGAACAATTTTACTTAAAATAATAATTGTTATAGCGTTGTTATTTGCCATAAACGCAGTATTACAGTTACTTTTTGGCTTGTTTCGCGGGAAAACGGGGCGTGTCGGAACAATGGGAGCAGTAGTGGCGAGCCTTGTAAAATACGCAATTGTTATAGTCGGCTTCTGCTGGGTACTTACACTTATCGGTGTTAACGTAAGTACGATTTTTGCAAGCCTTGGAATAGTGACCCTTGTCCTCGGTTTTGGTGCGGAAAGTCTTGTGGCGGATGTTGTAACAGGTATTTTTATCCTCTTTGAAAATCAGTTTAATGTAGGAGACATAATAGAAGTAAACGGGTTTCGAGGAACAGTTGAGAGCATCGGCATACGGACAATCAGCCTTAAAGATACAGGCGGTAACACAAAAATTATTAATAATTCAGATTTAAAGAACATTATTAATCGATCTGAAAGCGGTTCGGTTGCAGTCTGCGAAATAGGAGTATCATACAATACCGACCTTGAAGATTTTGAGAAGAGAATCGGTGCTGTGTTAAAGAATATTAAAGAGAAAAATTCCACCGTATTTATTGGTGATGTATCGTACCTCGGAGTGGAAGAACTTGGTGATTCCCAGGTCGTTTTGAAATTTAAGGCAGATGTGGAAGAAAAAAATCTTTTTTCAGGCAGAAGATTACTTAACAAGGAATTAAAATGCGCATTTGACAAGGAAGGATTTGAAATTCCATTCCCACAGGTTGATGTACATAACAGGTAAAGTAAAACAGGAGTTTGTATGAGAGATGAATTTAACAATTCTTCAAATTATGACGAATTTTCCGGATGCGATGTAAAAGAAGACCATTTTCCTATGGAGTATGATATGCCCTCTG
>ENA-OOSI01000432-OOSI01000432.1-human-gut-metagenome-genome-assembly--contig:-NODE-432-length-12716-cov-2.601374_pt1 | contig 12716 bp, 15 predicted proteins | sample MGYA00241171_ERZ501200 | MGnify/ENA primary metagenome ERZ501200 (study PRJEB25962, sample SAMEA2042554) | human gut metagenome | biome: human gut; feature: human-associated habitat; material: faeces...
ATTTATAGAAGTTCAAATTAATCAAAGTAATTTATATATATGTTTTTTAAAAGCTGTTAAACAATTTGATTTACAAAATAAATTGAAAATAAGAAAAGGTTATGAAAATACATCTTTAAGTTATTATTTACGAGTAGAAGATATAAACAATTTAGAATACGTATTTGAGCTAGCTAAAGAATTATATGGTTATCTTAAAACAGCACATGAACCTATTTGTGAATTATTGTTCAAAAATATTTCGAATAGAATTATGGAATTAGGAGATAATATTGTTTGTAATAAATTATATAGAGCTTATAGATTTAAATCGAAAAGAAATTATGGATTATATGTAAGATTATTAAAAGTAGAAGATACTCAAAATATTTTAGATTATACTTACCAAACAGGAACAGAACCTTTATGTATGACATATAAAATATCTAACGGAAATGATATAGAAACTATTATTCCTTATATTATAAAGAGTTATAATATTAGTAAGTGTGTTGCTATCGATGTTAAATATGAATTAAATAAACTATATTTAATGGAAAGCTAAATGCTTTTCATTTTTTAATTAATTCTTTTTCATAATCATTATTTACAAATGTTAAAACAGTAACATTATTATATTTATGACCATCATCCATATACCATACAGCTAAAGTAATTGGTGGTAATGGTTTTGATAAATCCCACAATTTTAATGGGTCTCTATCTTTACCTATTTTATCATATATTTCCTGTAATTCAGTATAACCAACTTTTGTAATCCATTTACTTGGATTATTACTTTTCATTTTCATTGGAAAAGAAACATCAAAAATACTTTTGCCATTTTTAGTTTGCATCAATTTTATTTCCTTTATACACAAATAAATCACTAACTGGTTTATCATCAATAATATTTAGAATACCTTGACCCAAAATTTTTGCTACAGAAAGTTGCACAAATTGTGGATTACTCTTAATATAATCAGGCAATTTGATAGTATTAGTTGTAACTACTTCCTTTAAAGCGCTATTAGTAATTCTGTCATATGCAGGGTCAGATAGTATTGGATGAGTGCAACAGCAGTAAACATTTTTTGCACCTTTTTGTTTCAATACTTCAACTGCTGCAACAAGCGTACCAGCAGTGTCAATAATATCATCAACAATTATCGCATTTTTACCTTCAACTTCACCGACTAAATTCATAACTTGTGCAACATTTGGACGTGGTCTACGTTTATCGATAATTGCAATAGGCGATTCTAAGGCATCAGCTAATCTTCTTGCTCTTGTTGTACCGCCGTGATCAGGGGAAACAACTACTACATTATCTAACTTTTTATTAGCAAAGTATTCTGCAAATATAGGAAATGCTCTAAAATTATCAATTGGAATATTGAAAAAGCCTTGTATTTGATCGGCGTGTAGGTCGACACACAACACTCTATGTGCTCCAGCTGCCTGAAGCAAATCAGCCATCAATTTTGCAGATATCGGTTGGCGCGAAGCGGCTTTTCTATCTTGTCTAGAATACCCATAATAAGGCATAACAACATTTATGCTTTGTGCTGATGCTCTTTTAAGCGCATCTATCATTATAAGTAATTCCATATAATTTTCATTTACAGGTTTATTGGTAGATTGAACAATGAACACTGCATGTCCTCTCACCGTTTCATCTATATTAATTTGTACTTCGCCATCTGCAAAGCGGTTTACTTCACAACTTGAGAGTTCAACTCCAATGTAATCAGCAACTTCTTGTGCTAATTCGCGGTTTGAGTTTAAACTAAAAATTTTGATTTTTTTTCCATGAATGAGTGCCATATATTTTTTTCTCCTATCCTTTTATATATATGTTTATTATTGTTTTATAGCCTTAACAATATCTTCAGGGGTCATTTCATAAGCCTTAAGCAAATCTTTATATTTGCCAACTTGACCAAATTTATCTTTCACACCTATACACTTTACATTAATAGGCATATTTCTTGCAGTAAGTGAACATATAGCTTCATATAATCCACCTATAACATTATTATTTTCACATGTTATAACATGTTTTGTTTTTTTAATTGATTTTAAAATAGTATCTTCATCAAGAGGTTTAAGCATATTAACGCTTATTAATTCCGCATCAATTCCAAGTGTTTCAAGTTGCTTTAAGGCTTCTTTTGCCTCATACACCATTGTGCCAGTAGCAAGAATAGTAATATCTTTACCTTCTTTTATTATATTAGCTTTATTTATTTCAAAAACGTCATTTTCAGTAAATACATCAGGTCTTTCTTTACGAGGCATTCTTATATACACAGGGCCATCAGCATATATTAACTTAGGCAACATACTCTTAAGTTGTATTGCATCAACCGCATCGTATATTTTCATTGTAGGGATTGCTCTCATAATTGCTACATCTTCAAAAGACATATGTGTTCCACCATTTAATTCTGCAGTAATGCCAGGGTCTGTTCCTATTATCACTACATGTTGCTTTGCATATGCAACAGACACAGCTATTTGATCATAAACTCTTCTAGTCGCAAAAGGGGTAAAAGTTACCACAACGGGAATCATACCATAAGCAGCTAACCCTGCTGCTACACCTACCATGTTTGCTTCAGCTATCCCCGCATTAAACGTGCGTTTAGGAAATTCTTCATAAAGAGGAAAAGTACCATTTGGTCTTGAAAGGTCAGCATCAAGAAGACATATTCTTTCATCTTGTTTCATTAATTCTCTTAAGGTATTACATAATTGCTTACGAAATTCCATATCTATTCTCCTTTAATACCTAGTTCTTCTAGAGCTTTTTCTTTTGTTTCTTCATCGATCGGCATGCTATGTGATGCAATGCCTGCTTTTTCAAATATAGATACACCTTTGCCTTTTACTGTGTTCATAATGATAACATGAGGTTTGCCTCTATTTTGTTTTGCTTGTTCAATTGCACCATCAATTGCATATATATTATTACCATCTATAATATGAACATCGAATCCAAAACCTAGCCATTTAAGTGTTTGATCACCATTATCTGCTACATCTTTTGTATATCCATCTAATTGTAATTTATTGCTATCTAAAAAAACAAATAGATTGTCTAATTTTTTATGAGCCGCAAACATCGCCGCCTCCCATACTTGTCCCTCTTGTGATTCTCCATCTCCCACTATAACAAATATGTGGGCATTATCATTTTTTATTTTTGATGCTAACGCTAAACCTACGCCACAAGAGATACCTTGACCAAGCGATCCCGTTGTCATATCAACACCAATTGTTTTATTCATATCGCAATGACTTGGTAAGTTAGTATTGAATTTGTTTAGTGTCATTAACTCAGACTTAGGAAAATAGCCCTTACTTGCTAGAGTAGCATATACAGCTGGACCAGCATGGCCTTTTGAGACAACTAAACGATCTCTTCCTTCCATTTTAGGATTTGCGGGGTCTATGTTCATTTGTTTATAATATAATACTGTAAGTAAATCAATTATCGACATGCTTCCACCAATATGTCCGGCTCCTATTGAAGAAATGCATTCGATAGTTAAGCCACGAATCTCTTTCGCAACTTGTTTTAAATCCGTAGAAACCATATTAAAATCTCCTTTTTCTTCTTCTATTATACACTATTTAGAAAATAATTGCTTTTTATTTACATATTAAGAAATGTACATATATATAGTGTAATTATTTGTGAAAGATTGGCCAAGGCTAGATAAGAAGTATTTTTTATTATAAAGTGTTGAACTTATTCTTTTATAGCTAAATTCAAAATTAAAAAGACAAGCTGCTATGAACTTGTCTTTGTCTTTAGTCATTATTATTCTAATGATTCATGATATGCTTTTAGAACTGCTTCTTCAACAAGCATTCTAGCTTTTGCGTTTATTGGATGAGCAATATCTTTAAACCCTTCCTCACCAATTTTACGACTTGGCATCGCAACAAATAAGCCATTATCCCCTTCAATAACGCGCAATTCATGTATTGCAAATTCTTCATCTAATGTTATTGAAGCAACAGCTTTAAGTCTTGATGTACCATCAATTTTTTTAATTCTTACGCCTGTTATTTTCATAATACTTCTCCCCTTTTTCTGCACGTTGCAAATATATTGTATCATATATTCATTTTATTTGCAAGTTTTGATGGTATTATTCACTTATTTTTCAGGCTTTATTCACTTTTTAACAAAGTAACGATTAGTAGGTTTAAGATTTTCTTCTAATATTTTATCCAATAATTCAGCGCATTCGCATGTTGATCTATTTATGGCTAGATAACCGCCTCCTGCAATATTAATATATATGTAATCCTTCAAAGATACCGCTTTTGATATTTGTTTCCATAAGTATCCGTCCACATTCTTTTCCCAATCATAAGCGTAATATATACCCTTATCCGTAACTATTACAATTATTCTGCGAGGTTCATCCCCAACTTTTGTATATACAGTCTTTTTCATCATCTTCTTTTGAAGTGGTACATTTAAGAAAATATAATATACACTAAACAAAATGGAAACTATTAATCCAAATATATTAAATTTAACGCTAAATAGTACAACAAATGCTAGTCCAACTAACGAGAATAAAATTCTTGAAATTATTGTTCCCATGCGGTGATTCATCAAATAAACGTTTAAATTATATATATCATCTTTCGTTATTTCTTGAATGAAACGTAATTTTTCCTCACCAAAATCAATATGAACATCTTCTTTATCAATAAATGATGGTGTATTGTCACTCTCTTCTTCTTTAGGTTTTACTTCAATTTCTTGGAATTCTTCTAAATTATTTTTCAATATATCACACGATTTAATAAAACATTTCGGGTACAACTCTTTGATTTTTTCTTCTAATATATACGCTTTGTGTGGTTCTACAAAACATAGTAGCGTAGCACCAGAGCCTGATAGTTCTACTTTTTTCACATCAAGCTTACTAAGTTCATCTTTCATATCACCTATTACGGGTAATAAACTAGTAGCGCTTTCTTCTAAATCATTTGTTAAGTTTTGTAGGAGAACAAAACTATCATCAATAACTAATGGTTCTGATGTTTTTTTACAGTTGTCAAAAACGTCTTTTGTCGAAAGAGGGATATTAGGATTAACAACTATTACTGAATATGGGAAATACAAATCAACTGGCGAAACATTCTCACCAATTCCTGTAACATGTGCCATACTATTATATAAGCAATATGTAACATCCGCGCCAAACAAGCGAGCTATGTCTTCTTTTTGAGTTCTCGTTAAATTTAATTCAAAATATTTATTAATCAAATGGATAGCCGCAGCACAATCGCTACTTCCACCACCTAGGCCTGCCGAAATAGGAATATTTTTATCAATTGTAATTTTAAAACCTTTTTCTATTTGATATTGATCTTTCATATAACATGCAACTTTATATACAAGGTTATCAGTTTCCTCAATTTCAAATGATGACATTTTAACTACTACCTTATTTTCATCGTTGTCTTCAATTTTCAATTCATCATATAAATTAATCTTGGCATTTATCATGTCAAGTTCATGCATTTCATCACTTTTTCCTAATACTTTCAAGCATAAATTAATTTTAGCATATGCTTTATATTCCATTTTCATTACCTCCTATAATAATAATTTCATTTTACCATATGTTTCAACGCCGCCTATTGCATCACGACCATTTTCGATATATTTAGTTATTTGTCTAAAATCAACAATTTTATTACAAGATGTTGTAGCTATTTTAATGGCAGCTATTGCTGGATCATATGTATGAGTATTGATTCTTTTAGGGCTAGAGGCAAAATTTGCCCCACTTCCTATCAATGCTTCAAAATGAGAAGCACATGCACCAGCAATAATTACTGTTTCAAAAAAACTATAATGTTTTCTTATTTTTCTTACCGTTTCCATAAAATACTTAGTATTTTCATAATTATTGATGTCACTTATTCCTTCATTATTATATGTATCGTGCCCCGTTATAACAACAATGTCCGGTGAAAGTGTTGTAATGATTTCTTCAATTACATCTGGTGTTTTCTTTTCATTTATATATATACAAGTAGCAGGTATTTTTAATTCTTGATAAAGTGTCTTACAACTTTCCAAATATCTTTCATCTCCATCAATATGTAAAATTCTACCATACATTACTTTTGATGTAGTCATTCTATTATTATTTTTTTCAACCACTTCTGCTCGTTTTTTTTCATTTTTACTATTTTCAGTTGCTACTTCAAGTTCTGTTGAAAGCGTCAAATCACTTATATTTACTTGTTTTATCAAGCGGTAACTATATCCTACAATAGTAGCTATATTTTCTTTTGTCTCTTTTACTATATATATATCATTTTGATATTTTACAATATCATTAATTTTTATACTTTCCACCATCCTATCACCTAATTTATTATATGATAGGCGGTTGGCTTTTGTTATTTTATTTTTTAAAAGGATTTATAGAAAATATTTGAAAGTTCTATTATTTCGTTAATATTCAATTCCTCAGCACGTAAAGTTTCTTTATAATTATGTTTTTTTAATAATTCAATTATTTCGCTTTTATTATATCCAAAAAATGCATTTAAATTATTAACAAGGGTTTTTCTTCTAAGCATAAAAATAGCTCTATTGAATTTCAAAAAGTATTCCTCATTATCAGCTCGTTTTAAAGGTTCGACTTTTTCGATATTTAAGACGACGCTTTCAACTTTCGGTGCCGGATAAAAAGATGACGATGGTACATTTAACACTTTTTTTATTTTAGTGTAATACTGTAACAAAACGCTTAGACTATTATAATCCTTTGTTTTAGGTTTTCCTACAAGTCTATCCGCTACTTCTTTTTGCATCATAATAGTTAAAGATTTAACTAGCGGTGCTTCTTCTAATATTTTTATCAGAATAGCTGTAGTTATATAATAAGGTAAATTCGCAAAAACTTCGACATTTTCATTATTAAAATATTCTTTTATATCTTGTTTTAAATCTTGTTTTAAAAAATCGCCAACGATTAATTTTACATTGTTATTATTATTAATAATTTTTTCAGTTATTACTTTGGCCATTCCTTTATCTATTTCATAACATAATAGTTTATTAGCATTGAAGGCGAGATATTCAGTTAATGATCCTAGCCCTGGGCCAACTTCAATGACATTTTTATTTTTTGCTTTTTCAGCTATTACTTTTGTGATATTATCATCTATTAAGAAGTTTTGTCCAAAATTCTTATCGGGAGATAACTGATATTCCTCCAACAATTCTTGTACTTTTTTATAATTCATATATCACCTTTATAAAAAAATGCTGCTTTATTTTTTTCAAGCAGCATCTTCTAACTTTATTCTTCTTCATCATCATTGTCTGAATCCTGTTCTAGATCATCAATGTCGCCTACGCTGACTTCAAATTCGTGAGCAAGATCATCTTCTTCTTCACTATTTTCATCTTCATCATCTTCGTCTTGAGCATCACTATCCTCGTAATTCTCAGTACTATCTTCAAATTGTGGGAAAATGTCATCCTTAAGTTCATTCTTAGCAACATCTTCATCATCTGACAAATATTCTTCAAAGTCTCCGCCATCTTTATCAAGAACAGATGTAGGTTGACGATATTTTAAATCCCAAGTATCATCACCACAATAAACAAAATCACCTGAAAGCATAAAATCCATTACAAATTGTGGCGCAACATCCTTAGCTGCTGATGCTTTAATTCCTTTTATCGATAATACTTCTTTTACGATTTGATTAATATTTTGTGGTTTATGTTTTTTCTCTAACAAATCAATTGCGATTTCCAATAAAGAGTTATCTTTAAGAGCCATATCCATATCTCCTTTAAATTACTTATTATATTGTACACTATTTTCTTTTTTATTGCAACATTTTTATTTTATTATTTTATTTATATATATTCCCATGTTAGTTTTAATTGATGTGTGTCGTTTTTTTCTTTATCTATTTCAGTTTGATATATAACCATTATTCCATTTTCATAAGATTCTAACAGAATAGTATTATTTATCATATTCACTTCATACGCATTATCTATTTTCATATAAACAGAAGCTTCCTTCAAATAATCACAAACAAGACACATTTCCACTTTTCCTGTTCTTTCAATCGTTACTTTTGTAGATTCGATTGTCACAGTAGTATGAAGTTTTAAATCTGTTTCTTCAATAAAGTTAACAATTGTTTTATTTGCTATTTTTTTTACTATTCCTTTAGTTTCAAATTTAACCTCTGCAGCATTAGTACCAGTTAGAGAAAAGTATATAATTGCTCTTGCCATATTACCTCACTATAACAATTGTTATCTCACTATAACAATTGTAAAATTATAAGAATCACTGCCCCTGGAATTCGTAATGTTCCTACGATAAGAAGTGACCATACATTAAATGGTATATTTAAATTTATATATCTTCCTATTAAATTGAATAGAAACAAAAACACTACTCCAAACAAAAGCGATTTAATTGCCCATTTCACATATTTCATAAAATATCACCCACATATATATATGTTATACTTGGACAATATATTCTACTATTCATATTATCTATAAATTTCTTTATTATAAACTATATTTTTTAAAAACCGTATAATCCGTTACATCTATTGTAACTGGTGTTACAGAAACATTATTATACATAATTTGATATATATCTGAATTCACATCATTTCTATCATTGCTGAAATTAGGTTTACCTATAGCGAAGTATTTACCATCCTTTAAATCATAGTTTGTGTTATATTTGCACCAACCCTGATGAGTTATTTTAACATCTTTAGGATTAGACGGGATATTAATATTAAGCATTTGACTTTCTTTATATATATCACTTTTAATAATATCACAAAACAACTTTTTAAATATTTTGTTAAAACCTTCTAAAGAACCAACCTCACATGAGATAGCTATACTCTTTTTATCATATATAACAGCTTCTTTAGCTGCCGCAACAGTACCTGAATATATAATATCTTCACCAAGATTATAACCATTGTTAACACCTGATATTAATAAATCAAAATCTATATTCAAAATATGAATCGCTGCTTTTACACAATCAACAGGTGTTCCTTCTACTTGATATGTTTCTACTTTAGGAACTACATCATTAATTTTTTCACAAGATATACCTTTTCTAAGAGTTAACGAGCTGCTAACAGCTGATTGTTCTTGTGCTGGTGCTACCGTAGAAACATCATGTCCTAATTCTTTTAACGCTTTGACTAGAACCTTTAGACCTTCTTTTTGTATACCATCATCATTTGTTACCAATATTTTCATTATTGTGCCTCAGGATGATCTTTTTTATATTTTTCGTGAACTATGTCAAGATCGTTTAAGAGTTCTTTCATTTCTTTCTTATTATATATAGTAGCACCGCTTGCAAGAAGGTGCCCTCCACCACGATATTTTTTAGCAACATCATTAATAGGTACAAAGCGTGAACGAAGTCTGACGCGAATATTATCAGGATAGTAAACAAATGTAACCCAAATTAAACTTCCCTTAATTGAACTAATCGAATTAACTAAAGCTGCAGCTTCTTCTTTTGTAACATTGAATTTTTTCATAAGTCTCTTTGTGAACACTAAATAATATATACCAGTTTTCGTACATTTCAAGTGACTATATATATATCCTTGTAAACGATATGTTGAAACATCCTTTAAATTTAAATGAACATTTATACTTTCATTATCGACATCATGTTTTAGTAATTCTGAAGCACATTCCATTATTTTACTATCTACTCCACGATATAGAAAACGTCCTGTATCTGTTAGAATCCCGGTATATAGAGCTGTTGCAGATGCTGTTGACATAATAAGTTCATCTTTTAATTCTAGATAAAACGATGTAATGATTGCTGCACAAGCTGCCATTTTAGGATCAACATACTCTATGTCTGCAAAAGGATCAGAATCATCGTGATGATCAATTTTAATTATTTCTTTGGCTAGTTTATATTTATCGCCACAAATTCTAGAAGAAACAGAAGTATCTACAACAATAGCTAAAGCATTTTGATACTTTTCATCTTCTACTATATCGTTTGAACCTATAAAGCTTAAATAATCTGGTATCTCATCGCCAACTGCATATATTTTTTTTTCAGGAAATGATTCTTGTAATAAATATTTTAATCCCATTTGTGATCCAATCGCATCACCGTCTGGTCTTAAATGACGATGGATGATAATAGTATCATATTCTTTTATCTTTTCAAGTATTTTTTTAAACATCTTTTTCACCTTCTTCTGCGAGTTTTATTAAATCATCTATAACAGATTCACACATTCTCCAGTTATCAACAGTAGCACCACTTGCGAGAGTATGTCCTCCACCACCATATTTAACGGCTATTTTATTTATGTTATATTTAGAAGAACGCAATTCTACATATATCTTTCCGTCTTCATTTTCAGTAAAGTTTGCCCATATATCGATGCCATTTACACCACTCATGATATTGACCATTCCTCTTGAAATATTATTAACGGTTGTATCCATATCTAAGACATCTTGATAAGTATTTTTTAAATAAGCAACTCCACAATCTAAAATAATAAACCTTAAGGTCATTTCTGCTCTTAACATAACATTGCTTAATTCTTCATTATATAGTTTTGCATATATATAATCTAAATCAATGTTTTCTTTTAACAGAAATGATGCTCTTTTAAATGTATCACTAGAAGTAGAAGAAAATCTAAATCTTCCGCTATCTGTAACCATTCCTACATATAAAGCTGTTGCGGCTAATTTTGTGAGTTTCATCTTTTTATTTATTATTAAATCTGTAACTACCCCTGCACAAGATTCACTAGTATTATCAACATATGCTAAATCACCATATTCGCCTTGTGGAATGTGATGATCTATTTTAATTACATACGAAGCAAGTTTATATCTCGCGTCAGATATCATATATTCAGCACCTGTATCAAGAATAATAGCTAATGCACCCTTGTATTTTTCATCACTAACATCATCCATTTTACCTAAGAATAAAAAGCGTTCTGACTCATCCCCTACTAATAATACTTCTTTATTAGGAAAAGTGGCTAGAATGGCTTCTTTTAGGCCTATTTGCGAGCCTATGGCGTCACCATCAGGTTTATTATGACGGTGTATTATTATTGTGTTATATTGTTTAATTTTATTTAAAATCTTTGTAAACATTTCTTTTCTCTCTTTCTAATTCTAATTATATCATATATTAATGAATTTGTGTCAAAAAAAGAAGTAATAAAAACCTAAGGAGAATTTATGTTATTTCCCTTAGGTTTTTATTATTAATATCATTTGTTATTTTTTTCAATCTCTTTGGTTAAATAATCTCTTATATCCAACAAAAGCTTATCCACTTCTTCTGGTGTACCTTTAAAATTTGAAAAATCAAAATCAGCTGGTAAGAGTTCTTTAGGAATACTATCGATTAATTGTTTACTATATTTAGCCATATTAGGCAAAATAATGGTTTGATAGCTTTCAAGTCCACGAAGGATGTCAATTAACTCTACTCCTAGTTTATATACTTCAGTAAGAGAAACATCGATAAAAGCTAGTTTACCTTCTCTTATCAAAATTATTATTCTAGTAAAATTACTAATACCTATTTTTTCAAGAAAGTTTAAAATACTTTCGACAAATTTATCAATATCAGCAAAACTAAAACCATAATTTTTCAAGATTTCTTCGATATCAGTTATCGTGAGTGAATCTAATAAATCTTTTATATTATTATAAACGTTTAATAAAAATTCTTTATATTGAGTAGGTGTTAAAAATTTAATATCACCAAAATCATCTTTTAAAACTTTGATTACTTCTAATATTATTTTATCAACTTTATCAAGTTCAGCAAAAAATTCATCTTTTGTTAAATCAAGTTTTATATTAGGGTATTTAGTTTCCACAGCATCCTTTAGGTAGCTACTATAAATCATGTATAAGAACTCTTTAAATAAATATGATTCTCTGATTTGTGCATATATTGCATCGAGCTGTTTTATGGTATAAACACTAATTAATTCTTCATCTTTAAATGTATATGAACCATCTTCTTCTAGTACTGCTATTTTGCTGAATATATCGTTTAATGATTTATGAATACTCTTTCCAGTTTCACTTTCTTTTTCAAAATCAACCTTTGAAAAATCAGTTGTATTACCTCTATATAAAACTCCTAAATTCTTTTTATATTCTTTTTCACTAGTTGATTCTAAAGCACTAACAATAACGCCTAGTATTCTTATATTATCATGTGAATCTATATATATATCAAAATAAGGTACTTGTGGTATTTCCTCAAAAACAGGATATATATCTAAATTTTCTTTTACATTAGTTGCTTCTTTATCCCAACCAATAAATGTATAACCACTTCTAGCTGGAATATATCCAAGATTGTACAAGGCATCAGTACCTTCTTCAACTTCTACTTGACAAATTACAGTAGTCATATCAGCATCATAGTACTTAACAACATACTTAATTGGTCCATCTTCTTTCCCGCAAGATCCTAGAAGTAACATAAATGATAATATCATTAACAATCCAAAAAATTTACGTTTCACAACAAATCCTCCTTACACCTTTTTTAGTATTATAACATAGTTTTTTTATATTTGCAATAGTTTATATAAATTTGTCGAAAATTTTATTGTTGTGTTACAATTGATGTGAGACTTCTTGA
>ENA-OOSI01000439-OOSI01000439.1-human-gut-metagenome-genome-assembly--contig:-NODE-439-length-12616-cov-2.090439_pt1 | contig 12616 bp, 18 predicted proteins | sample MGYA00241171_ERZ501200 | MGnify/ENA primary metagenome ERZ501200 (study PRJEB25962, sample SAMEA2042554) | human gut metagenome | biome: human gut; feature: human-associated habitat; material: faeces...
TACTATATAAAAACTGAAACACTTCCGAAATCCATACCGTTTGCTAGGTATGCTAAATATAATTGCTACTATATTGCCTGTTTTGTATTCTAATATTCCTCTTGTTTGCTAGGTATGCTAAATATAATTGTTACTATACGAAAAAAATTAACGCTTGTTTGGGTTTGCGTTTGCTAGGTATGCTAAATATAATTATTACTATACAGATATTACCACACAAGAGTATCAATGCTACATAAAACAAAATTGTGAAGCTAGAGGTAGCTGTGTTAAAAATTGCCCTATCTATTATGTAAATTGCTCTACGAATGATGCTAATTGTTGGGTGTTTCATAAAGAAATATACTCAGATGATTTTTTAAATAAAGAAATCGAAATAGAGCCAATAATAGAATACAATACAATAGAAGAATTATGGAGATAAAAGAAAAGAAAGGAGAAAGAAGAATGGCAGATTTTAAAGATATTAAATTAGAAAAATTCTTGAAAAGCAAAATCAAAAATACTAAAATAACCAAAGAACTAGATAGTGAAAAACAAAAGGAGGAAAAATAAAATGACATTATCATTTGCAAAATTAATTTTAATATTTTCAATAATCGGGGCAATAGTAAGTTTAATTAAGATATGTTTTAATGCTGTAAACTTTGCTAGGGCTATCAAAGAAAAAGAGACAAAGAATATCAGTTTAGATATCATATCTGACATTTTTTGGGTAGTATTTTTCGTAATGTTAGTTGTGAGTATGCTATTAGATTAAAAACCAAAATTAAATTTTAGAAAGGAAATAATATGGGAAAATCAAGCAACGCCTATTTTTATACGCCAGAGCCATTAGGACTATACGGCTTTAAAAATGATGATGTATAAACAACACACGAATTTGTTTGCGATGGTTGTGGTAAAAAGTACAAACGAATGGGGTGCGAAATGCCGTATTTGGTTAAATTCAGTTATAAAACATTACAATTCTGCGACTATAATTGCAGAAGCAAATGGAAAAAAGAGCATTTTATTGAGATAGAGTATGTTTGCTAGGTATGCTAAATATAATTGTTAAAAAGCCAATCCAATAATTCTTCTAATGTGTCGTCCGCTCATATGACGTTAAACATGGAGCATGGAAAGGAAACGACATAGAAAACCGAGTACAGTAAGTTGACCTTTAGGTATCGTTAGCCCGGGGTCTATTTATAAAATATAATATTTTAATGTAAAAGAAAATTTTGGTTTTAATTTTAAATTTAACATAGTAAGATAGCTGATTTATAATAAACAAAAGCCACTATAATCATATAGTGGCTTTTATGTTAAACTAAAAGTAGTAAATACTAAAACATTACCCCTTAAATTGAAAAAAAATACAATATATGTTATAATTAATATATATTTAGAAAAAAATGACATTTTTATTAGTTATTTTAATAATAATAAAAGATATTTTTAAAATGAAATAGAGGCAAGGTATGAATAATAGATTTTTAACAAATTATAGTGAAACTTCATTTTTAGACTATATAATAACTGCTCTTAATAATTGTAAATCATTTTATTTTAGTGTAAGTTTTATTAAGAAGGCAGGCTTAGTACTTTTAGAAGATGCAATAATTTGTGCACTTGAAAGAGGAGTAAAAGGGAAAATCATTACATCGACATACCAAAATTTTACTGATGTTTCATCCTGTTATAAATTTTTTGAATGGATGGAGAAATATCCTAATTTTTCTTGCCATTTAGATGATGGTTGTTTTGGAGATAATGGTTTCCATTCAAAAGGATATATTTTTGAAAATGAAAACGATTATGAGCTAATCATTGGTAGTTCTAATATTACCCGCTATGCTTTAAAGAAAAATATAGAGTGGAATCTATCAATTAAGGCTATTCAAAAAAGTGATTCAATGAATGATGCAGTAAACGAATTTGACTACTTGTGGAATAAGACATATACATTAACTAAATCTTTAATAGAAAAATACTCTAAAAAATTGGAGTATGCTATTGAAAGATGGGACATGGATAATATTGATCCACTGAGTGAAAAAATTAAACCAAATGCAATGCAGAAAAAAGCTTTAAAAGAGCTTCAAAGATATCGCGATATGAATGTAAATAAAGCGCTAGTTGTGGCTGCGACAGGTTCTGGAAAAACATATCTTGCTGCATTTGATGCTTTTAGATATGGAGCTAAAAGAGTTCTATTTGTGGTTCACAGGGATAAAATAATTCACGATGCTCTTACATCTTTTAAAAAAGTATTTGGAAATAAATATAGTTATGGTTTGTATTTAGGAAAAGATAAAGAAAAAAATTGTGATTTTGTTTTTGCATCTAATATTCTGCTTGTTAAACATTTAAATGAGTTTGAGCAAGATGAATTTGACTATATCGTTATGGATGAATGCCATCATGCGGCTGCTTACACGTATAAAAAAATAATGGATTATTTCAAGCCTGGATTTATGTTGGGAATAACTGCTACTCCTGATCGAATGGACAACAAAGATATATATGAATTATTTGATAAGAATGTTCCCTATGAATTAAGATTAAGAGATGCTATTATAAATAATTTAGTAGTGCCATTCCATTATTATGGAATAAGAGATAATCTTGTAGATTATTCACATAAAGAAACAATAAAAATTGCTAAAGAAATTTCTAAAGCAGATAATATTAAATTTATTAAAGAAGAAATAAAAAAACACCACCCATCTGGTAAATTAAAAGCACTAGCATTTTGTGCATCTATTGCTCATGCGGAAGATATGGCATATGCATTTAATGAAGAAGGAATTACTGCAGTTAGTTTATCAGGTAAAGATGACTATAATAAAAGAAGTAAAGCTTTTACAGAATTACAGAGTGATGACTGTGAACTTGAAATGATAACTTGTGTTGATATCTTAAATGAAGGTGTTGATATACCTGCTGTAAACATGGTTTTGTTCTTAAGACCAACCGAATCTTCAATTATTTTCTTGCAGCAGTTAGGAAGAGGATTAAGAAAATACGATGGTAAAGATTATGTAACAGTTTTAGATTTTATCGGTAACAATTACAAAAGATCTGTACATCTTGCGATGGCATTAGGTTCATTAGGCACAACTACCATAATTGAAAAACCTTATTTAATGGAACTTATTCAAACAGATTTCAATTCTCTTCAAATACCTGGTGTTATAATTAATATTGATAAGCTATCAAAAGAAGATATTATTGACTATTTGAAAAAAACTAATTTTAATACTAAAGAGTTTTTGTTTAAAGATTATGAAAATTTTAAAAAATACTTAAAACGAGAATCTTATCCAAGCCATATGGATTTTTTGAATAATGATTGTGCGCCTGATTTAATGAGATTAATAAAGGCGAGTCTCGATGGGAAAAATAAGAGTTATTATTCATTTTTACTTAAAAAAGGCGAAGACTCTTTGCCATTTTTTACAGAAATTCAAAAAGAATTTATTGACGAATTGTCAGATCTATTACCGCTTGTGAGAGTTGATGAATATTTAATAATTAAAGAAATAATTGAAAATGGTTCAGTTGATTTAAATAAATTAACATCTTATAATTCTAAGATTACGCATGAAACACTTGAAAATGCAATGTACCATCTTAAAAAATCTAATATATTAAAAAACGATAATAAATTAAACATTGATAGATTCACGGATGAATTCAACGATTATCTTAATGATTTATTAGAATATGGGCTAACAAGATATGATATTGAATTTGGTGAATATAAAGGTACTTTTAAACTTTACGCAAATTATTATAAAGAACAGGTAATGCGTGCTCTGTAAAAAATCCTTATCATACATGAAAGGAACGATGTTTGAAAATGAAGGTGTTACATATCTTTTTGTAGGATTGAAGAAGGATAAAGAAAAACTTGAAAGAAATAATTATAAAGATAAGTTTTTGTCAGCATCCATGTTTCAATGGGAATCTGAAAACAATACTACTGTTAGTAATAAGATTGGTGTAAAACTTCTCAATACGTCAATTGTTCACCTATTTGTTAGAAAAATGGATAGTGAAGATGGCATAACTCTACCATTTACTTATTTTGGAACAGGTCATTTTACCAATATGCGAGATTCACAAGTAGAAATATTTGATAAAAAAACTCTTTCAATATCTTTTGCTAAAACCTTACTGTTTGACGTGATGTTAGATAATAGTGTAGATGAAGAGTATTATTTTGATTTTGAAATACCACACGAGGAAAAACTATGAAGCATTTAGAAGTAGTATGTGCATTAATAATTAATGATGATAATGAGATTTTTATTTGCAAGAGGGGAAAAGGAGTTCTTAGTGGCAAATGGGAATTTCCAGGTGGGAAAATTGAACCTTCAGAGAATAAAGAACACGCTATAGTAAGAGAAATTAAAGAAGAATTGACTGCTAGTATTGAAATAATAGCATATCTTGGTTCATCTAGTTATGAATACAGCGATTTAGATAAACCATTTAGTATTACGATGTATGGCTTTCTAGCAAGATTGGTTAAAGGTAATCTTATACTTTTAGAACATACTGATGCAGCATGGGTGAAGTATAGTGATTTTGATAAATATGATTTTGCAGCTGCAGATATAGAATTGATAAAGAATATAAGAAATAGTCAATTATTAGATTAGGTACTATTTTGATTTTGAGGTAATAGGATATGAATGATTTTTATATTAATGAGTACACTTTCAGTAATGATGGCAAAATAGAAGTTGCAAATGAAAAATATAGTAAGGACTGGCCTGTTGTTTATCTAATTCATAATGATAAAAAATTATATATTGGTGAGACACAAAATGTTTATAAAAGAATGGAACAGCATTTAAATAATCCAAGTAGAAAAACTCTCAAAAAAATAAAAATTATTTTTGATAAAGAGTACAATAAATCAGCAGTATTAGATATTGAACAATCACTTATACAATTATTTGGTGCTGACAATAAATATGAAATTCAAAATTTAAATGGTGGTCAATCAGAAAAACACAATTATTATCAAAGAGAAAAATATCAAAATAAAATAGATTTTATATGGGAAGAGCTATCTAAAAATGGTATGACCAATATGCCCATTGAAGATTTAAGAAACACTGATCTTTTTAAATATTCTCCATATAATACTCTAACCATTGAACAAAATGAAGTTTGTAAAGAAATAATATATGATATTATTGATAAATTATCAAAAGGCATTGATGCGACATCTATCATTAATGGGGGAGCAGGAACAGGCAAAACCATCATACTAATCAATATGATTTTTAAGTTAATTAGTATTAATAAAATGGATATTGATTTTAGTGAAGAAGAAGATTCCTTAACAGACAATATGCAGATGTTACACGATTTAAAAAAATTTATTGAGGATTATGGCCATGATTTAAAAATAGGATATGTCGTGCCGATGACATCAATTAGAAAGACTTTGAGCACCGTTTTTAGAAAAACTAAAAATGGTTTGAAGGCAAGCATGGTTATAGGACCATTCGATGTGGCTAAAGAAAATTATGATGTTGTTTTTGTTGATGAGGCACATCGACTTTCTCAATATAAAAATATTGGCTTCAGAGGGGAATTTAAAAAGAATGCTGAAATGCTCGGTAAAGATCCTAATGAAGTAACACAATTAGATATGATTATTGCTAATAGTAAGTACCAGGTACTTGTGTATGATAAAAATCAGACTGTAAAGGGCTCAGATATTACAAATGAACAATTTGAAAAGGCAATATCTAATTCAAGTGTTACTAGATTTTATTTAACAACCCAAATGCGGTGTGCTGGTGGAACACTTTATACAGAATATATTAACGGCATTTTTGATTGTTCGCAATCTCCTTTACTAGATGTTGAAAATTATGATTTTAAACTTTTTACAAATGTTAACGATATGGTAGAAAAAATAAAAGCATTAGACAAAAAATATGGATTATGTCGCAATGCGGCAGGATATGCTTGGGAATGGATATCAAAGGGAATTAAAAATTACAATGATGTTATTGCTGAAGGTAAGGAAGATATTAAGATAGGTCCATATAAATACGTATGGAATATGACAAACGAAGAATTTATTTTATCCCCTAATGCTGTAAATGAAATAGGATGTATTCATACTCTTCAAGGATATGATTTAAATTATGTTGGTGTAATTTTTGGTTAAGAAATAGACTATGATCCTATAACAAACAAAATAATAATAGATTTTAGTAAATTTTATGATAAATATGTTAAGCAAGGAAATGATGCGGCCACAGTAGAAAAATATATCATAAACTCTTATAAAGTAATAATGACAAGGGGCATAAAAGGATGTTACGTTTATGCCTGCAATAAAAATATGCGTGAATATCTAGCAAGATTTATAAAAGAGGAGAAGAAATAATGGAAAAATTAGAAATATTATTAGAACGCATTGATAAATTTAATAAAGATCGAGATTGGGATCAATTTCACTCTCCTGTCAATTTATCTAAATCAATTTCGATTGAGGCAGGTGAACTCTTAGAATGCTTTCAATGGAGCAATGACAAATATGATGTTGAAGAAGTTAAAGAAGAACTTGCTGATGTATTAAATTATTGCTTGCAAATGTGCAATGTATTAAACGTCGATCCAATTGAAATTTTAAATAATAAAATGGATAAAACAGAAAAAAAATATCCTGTTGAAAAAGCAAAAGGAGTCTCAACTAAATACAATAAGTTGTAAAAATAGGGGGAAGACATGTTTAAAAGGGTAATTGATTCATATAAAAGGATAAACCATAAATTATTTTTTGCGTTACTTGTCATGGGATTTGTACCTACTATTTACACAACGATTAGAGTTTTTTGGTTGGGCAACTTACCTGGTGAATGGTCATACTCTATTGCTGGTCAATTAACATGGGTAAATTTAATATATGAGGTAATAGATGAAGCGATTATTTTACCACTATTTTATTTTATAGGTAACACTGTAAACGCAAAAAAAGAATTAACAAATAGAGTAAAAACTGGTTTACTAATCACGCTTATCATATATATAATACTGTCAATTGTTATTTTGGTTTTTGCAGAACCGCTCTTATCGCTTATGGCAACAAATCATGCGATTATTGCTGATAGCGCTACATATATAAGAATAGAAGCTATTGCCAATATATTTGGCATACTACAAAAATTCGCCTTAGTTGTATTAGTAACTTTAGGTAAAGAAAAACTTGTCTATATTTTAACTTTTGTTAAACTTATTTTATGTTTACTCTTTGATACCTTCTTAGTATCAACGCTAAATATTTCCCTTAATCTAGGTGTTAATGGAATAGGTATAACAAACATTATTGTAAATGCTCTTTTATTTATCACAACAATGGTATTGTTATATAAAAATAAAATAAATATTTTTAATAAAGAAAAAATGGATTTTACATGGGCCAAGGAATTTGCTAAAATAGGAGGAATATCCGGTGCCGAATCACTTGTAAGAAATATTGCTTATATGCTCATGGTAGTTAGAATGGTTAATGTTGTAAATGAACAAGGTACATACTGGGTTGCTAACAATTTTATTTGGGGATGGTTAGTACTTCCAATAACACAACTTGCGGAACTCATTAAAAGAGAAATAGCGGTTTCGAAAAAAGCTGTAAAAGAAAACTCTTTAGGGTACTTTATGATTACTTTAATTATTGTGTTATTATGGTGTGCGTTCATACCTTTATATAAGCCATTTATGCAGTATGTTTTAAACTATAGTGATGTTGACAAACTATTTAAACTTGTAATGATCTTATTTGGATTTTATGTATTATATGCAATTCAAAATGTTTTTGATGCAACATTTTATGGCCTTGGTAAGACTAAATACATGTTGTTTGAATCAATTGTAACTAATTCGATATACTATGGCACAGCTTTCATTCTTTGGAAGTGTGGCGTATGGGCGCCAACCCTAACAAGTATCGCTTTATTGTTTGGAATAGGTATCGCATTTGATGCGGTTGTATCTTTCTTAGCTTATATTTACTTGCTTAAAAAAGATAAAGAAATCTTAATTAAAAATTAATTAAACTTACGGAAGGTGTGGTATATATGATCCACAAAATGAAGTTATGGAATGAACCGTACCAAATGATAAAAGAAGGTAAAAAAACGATAGAAATGCGGTTAAATGATGAAAAAAGATCACTCATAAAAGTTGGAGATATAATTGAGTTTACTAACAATATAACGCTAGAAAGACTAGTATGTGAGGTTATTAATATCTTTAAATATCCTAACTTTTATGAATTATATAGCCATCATCAAAAGACTTCAATTGGTTATTGTGAAGAAAATATTGCTGATGCAAAAGATATGTATTTGTATTATGAAAAAGAACAAATTGAAAAATATGGTGTTCTAGCAATCGAAATAAAAGTAGTATAATAAAGAGCTTGATTATAATGTTTTATTATAGTCAAGCTTTTTTAATTATATATAATAAGGAATGTGGGGGAGTTAAATTTTAAAATAAAAAAATGTTTTAACAAAAATAATAGGAAATAATGCCTTAGCATTAATTTACTCTTTTGGTGTAATCTACTAACTTTTAAAAATAAATATTCATAAATAAAGTGTTCAAACATATATTATATGGTGCCATAAATTTTAAAAAAAATATTTTTTTGAAAACGTATACATTTTTATTTGCATTTTAAATTAAAGTGTGATATAATATACGTCACTATGTAATTAATATAAAAAATAGAAAATATAAAACTAAAAATTTTAAAGAAGGAGGAAACTAATTATGCCTGATGTATATGAAAAATTTGGTATTACATCCCCTATTGCTATAATCATCATATCAGTCGCCTTGATGCTCTTTTTAGGATTTCTTGCGACTAGAATAACTAAAAAATTAAAACTACCGAATGTCACAGCGTATATTGTTACGGGTATTTTAATAGGGCCTCATATCTTGAAGTTAATCCCTCAAAACATTGTCGATGGTATGGACTTTTTATCGGATATAGCTTTAGCCTTTATTGCGTTTAGCACCGGGGGATTTTTTAAAATTTCTGTGTTAAAAAAGAATGGACTAAAAGTAATAATAATTACAATTTTTGAATCACTTTTAGCCTCATTTGTTGTTTTCGCAGTAATGTATTTTATCCTTAATTTGAATTTCTCTTTTTCAATTGTCCTTGCAGCTTTAGCCGCAGCGACAGCTCCTGCATCAACTTTGATGACAATTAGACAAACAGGAGCCAGAGGAGACTTTGTCGATACCCTTCTTCAAGTAGTAGCACTTGATGACGTGGTTGGCTTGATAGCGTATAGTGTCGCAATATCAATCGTTCTTGCTACTAAGAGTAACGAAGGTTTCAAAATCGCTAATGTTTTATTACCGATTGCGAAAAACTTATTTACATTGCTTCTTGGAGCTGGATTCGGAGTTTTACTAAAACTCTTAATGCCCAAAAATCGTTCCACAGATAACCGTTTAATCATTTCTATTTCAATGATTTTTATGTTTTGTGGTATTTGTGCGATGATAGATGAATCGCCACTTTTAGGATGTATGGCGATGGGAACAATCTATATAAACATCACTAATGATGAGAAATTATTTATGCAACTTAACTATTTCTCACCACCGATATTACTACTATTCTTTGTAAGATCAGGATGTAACTTTAATCTTGATATGCTCTTTAAACCATCAAGTGATGTCGGCTCAATTCCACTAGTATTGATTGGCGTCATCTACTTTATTGTAAGAATCGTCGGAAAATACTTAGGAGCATTCTTAGGATGTCTATCAGTTAAGAAAGATAAGGCAGTACGGAACTATTTAGGTTTAGCTCTTATTCCTCAAGCTGGTGTCGCAGTAGGGCTCGCTGCTTTAGGGGCTAGAACACTAGGTGGCGCTGCTGGAGATGCCCTCAATACAATCATCTTGGCCTCGAGCGTCTTGTATGAACTAATAGGACCTGCTAGTGCTAAATTATCACTATATCTTTCTAAATCATACTCTAATAATCTCGATGAAATTACCGATGTTGTACCAACAAATGAAGATGGTAGTGTTAAAAATTCGGTGGAAGTTTTAATCGAGAGAATTAACAAAATTCAAAATACAATGCCTAAGCATGAAATGTCAGAAGAAGAACAGGCATTTAATGAAGCAGCCGAAGAACAATATCTTGCATCTTCACGTCGTGGCTTCATTAATAAACAAAAATATCGAAGATAGAATAGGAGGAAAAATAATGTTGAATTTTAAAGATCCCATTGCGGAAGCATTAGGGTCATGGTCAAGTGAAATTAATATTTGGAGTGTTGTTTTAAAACTAGCTTTAGCTTTAATATTATCTTCCATTATTGGGTATGAGCGTTCAAGTAAACGACATGCTGCAGGTCTTAGAACCTTTATTTTTGTAACCCTTGCATCGACAATTGCGATGATAATAGATATATCGCTTTTAAGAGATAACGTAACATCATTACTAGTTATTTCTGCCGCAACCATTATAGCTGTTGCGATAATAAGTGCTAATACGATTTTATATAGTTCAAAAAATCAAATTAAAGGTTTAACAACCTCAATCGCCTTATGGGCATGTGGTATATTTGGTTTATTAATTGGTCCAGTTCTTGTTTATTAAGGGTGAAATTTAGTTCTACCTTACCAGGACAATATTTAACATTGTCTCTATAGTGGTATAGGTCTTTTAGGTTCAGTTTATTTAGTAATTCATGGAATACTAAACGTTTGAATAACTCATTTATATAATGAGTTTCAGTATCAGTTCCATTGATTTGTAATGGTTTTTCCAATACCCTGGATAAGGTGATTTTTAAGTCTGAGTTCATAATTATTTATTATTTTTATAATGCAAATATAATAATAAATTTATTATTTATAACCCTTTATATACCAATATTTTAATGGTTATTTCCAGGTCCTTAAAATTGTAGTAGTTAAATCTGTTGGAATTGGTTTTAATAGAATATAATGTCCTGGTTCTTTTTTAAGGTATCCATTATTTGTAAACTTTCTGATATATACCTTCATTGTTGATAACTTAGCTTTTCTTTCCTGTTCATAGTGATTATCCAGGATTTTTTTAATGATAGGAGATAGGTAAAATGTATTACCTACCCCCTGTTCATTTAATAGATATATAAGATGAGCTAACAGTTTCATATTTCTAATATGTTTATTTGCATGATTCCAGAATCTTTGAATAGGGTTATATTCATTTGATACTTATCATCTTGATAAGACCTTATTATTAAGAACCCATTCTCTGATTCTTCAAAATGTCTAATAGCTATATCTTTATATTTGAATATAGATGACAATATGAGAAAAGATAATAATCTTATCTTCTGTATCAGTTCAATTAAGGATTCCATATCCATTCTTATTATTATGGTATGATACCTATCATTAAAGGTAGAGAATGATTCCAGATGAGTATAATAATCTTTCTCATCAAAGGTATCATTTAAAAGTTTCCTTATTTTCTTAGATAATTTCATGATATTCTAGTTTTGTGCAGTTTCATATAATGGATTGTTTGCTAATAATATTATATGGTCTTCTGCACCAATAAGAAACCAATCATATATTGGGTCTTCTATTAGCTTGAATTTTATGGATGGTAGTAATTCTCCATTTACCTTGAAAGCACCAAACTCTGTATCATGTACTTTGTTTTCTAAATGGACTTGTTTGAACATATTATATACTTGGGAATCTATAATTTCTTTTTTGAAATTAGAATCTTGAATGTTGTTCAGACAATTAGCAAATTCTTTTCCAGAATCACATAGATAAATAAGTGCATTATAAGTATATTCCGATAGGAATTCACTTGGGTCTACTTTGTTAACTAATCTCTCTATCATATTAGTGTCATTTAATTATTAAGTAAAAAGTTACATCATCTATCCTAAAAGTATGACAATAACCTTTTGTTCCATGTTCAATAAAATATATTTGTTCATCATTGGGATAGAATATAATGTCTATATGATTATTATATGAGTTTAACAGATTTTGTAAATCATGGAAAAAGTTAAAGTTAGAATTATGTAATATATCTACCCACCATAATTCTGGGTCCCATTCAATAAGTTTTTGAATGATTTTATTAGTTATAAAGCTACTGAATTGCATATTGATTAGAATTTTGATTTAACAATATCTATTACTCTATAAATGTCTTGATTATTTAATGATGATTCATTAAGCATTTCATATATGTCTTTTATTAAAGAATTTCTATCATATGTGAATTTTATATCAGATATGATATTATTAGCTACTTTTTCTGGGATATCAATTAACATTGATATTTGTAATTTTATATTTTTTTTGTGTTGATATATTATAATAAAGTTCTTCATTTACTGGTTCATCTTCTGAATCCCTCATGTTTTCCAATTTGGATTTAAGGTCATCCATAAACCCCTGTATCAAATTTAAATAGGTTTGGTCATCATCAAATAATTGATTGGTTTCAAAGAATTTGTAACCATCAATGTTTAGTTGCAAGTTAATTTTTTGTTCTGTTGTTTCCATATCCTTTTTATTTTAATTATTATTTAATGCA
>ENA-OOSI01000440-OOSI01000440.1-human-gut-metagenome-genome-assembly--contig:-NODE-440-length-12608-cov-15.386680_pt1 | contig 12608 bp, 9 predicted proteins | sample MGYA00241171_ERZ501200 | MGnify/ENA primary metagenome ERZ501200 (study PRJEB25962, sample SAMEA2042554) | human gut metagenome | biome: human gut; feature: human-associated habitat; material: faeces...
GGAATAGATGTTCATTCTAATCTGATAGTTGCAACCTATCAGAACTGTGAGTACGGCAGTAGCAGTTTATTCAATGAGAACAGGGGATCAGGCGCATCAAAACCTGAACTTGATGCTTTTGCTTCGTGGTGCAAGGCAAAAGAAGCTGAAGTTCTTATCATGGAATCCACAGGTGTTTACTGGCAATCTTTATATGAGTCTTTGGAAAACGTAGGTTTTACCAATAAACAGATTGTCGTTGTAAATGCTCGTGACGTTAAAAATAAGAGAGGTAGCAAAACAGATTTAGCTGACGCCATTCATTTAGCTGAGGTTGCAAGACAGGAAACCTATCGAGCTTCATTTGTTCCTGCAAAAGAATTCAGACAGCTTCGATGTCTATGGCGGTCTTTCTTTACCTTGAAAATATCGAGAAAAAGGTTTCTTAACATCATGCACAAACAATTGTGTCAGGTTGGTTGCAGAGCTTCTAGTGTATTCAGTGATATTCGTGGTAAGAAGGCTACTAAAATCATTGATTGTCTAATCAATGGTGAACATGGAGAGACTCTTTATAATCACATTATTGAGATCACCTCCTGTAAACAAGATAAGCTCAAGGCTACACCTCAGCAAATCTATGATGCCCTTCAGGCTGATATGGAAAGTGAAGTTTGGTTTGCCATAAGACAAAATATGGAACACATTAAATTCCTTGATGCACAGATAGCAGAGTCTGAAGCCAATCTGAGAGATAAGCTTAAACCTTACACTCATCCTATGAAGTTGCTTACTTCCATTCCCGGTATCAAAGACATTACTGCTATGGGTATTATCTGTGAATTAGGCGATGACATCTCTCAATTCACGTCCATAAGACGCTTCTGTAAATGGATTGGTCTTGCTCCTGGTAATAACGAGTCTGCCGGTAAGAAGTACTCTGGCAGAACTACTCCTGGCAATAAATATCTCAAGGTTCTTCTGGTTGAAGCTGTTTCAGGCATCGTTCTTATGAAGAAAGGTTTCCTTCATGAGGTTCTCCAAAGGTTCAAAGAAAGACGTGGCACAAAGAAGTCGAATGTTGCACTAGCCCATAAAATGTGTCGCATCATTTTTAGCGTTCTGACTCATGGAACTGCATATTAGGAACAGTACAAGCCCGTCTTGAAAAAACATAGGTTCTGCAAAGCTGTACAAGCTGTTGCTGGTCTTAGAGAAGTTGGCTACATCTGTGATGATATTGAAGTTCAAGACAGTTCTAATGGCTATGTTATGAAGATCTTTGGTGCTAATAAGCGTAAGAGAGATAAAACATTGCAAACATAGCTATTTTATAACTGCTTGAGACTTAGTGTTTTTTTAGACTTTCTAAGGAAGGTCGGATCTTTATTTGTCTTATTGGATCTGAGCTACTTTCTGGCTTTCATAAAAAAAAAGATCTCCCCCTTTTAATTAAGTGAAAGATCTTTAATTGTTCTTTTCTAGACTGTACTAGAAAACTTGTTTTAAGATATAAACTTAAACTAGTTAAGCTTTAATTCCTTTAAAACATAAGCTTTTAAAGTATTGTAGTCAGCATGTAACTCAACAGCCTGTGAAGCTAACTTAGCCTTCTCCTCTAAAGCCTTAGGCAGAGGTAAATCAATACCTAAAATTCTATCTACATCAGCTTTGAACTTGGCAGGATGTGCTGTTCCCAGGAAGATACCGGTCTCACCATCTTTGAGATTGTTCTCTAAGGTCTGATAGGCAATAGCAGCGTGTGGCTCTAAAATATAGCCTGTCTTTTTATACAGGTTCTGCATGGTCTTTTCAGTCTCAGCATCTGACATTGAGCCGAATGCAAAATCCTTTAATGACCAGTTCTGCATCTTTACCAGAGCCTCAACACGTGGCCAGTTGTTAGGTCTTGAGATATCCATTGCGTTTGACAGTGTTGCAACTGTTGCATGAGGATCCCACTTACCTGACTGAAGGTAACGTGGTACAGTGTCATTGGCATTGCAGGAGATCACAAAACGGGCCTTAAGACCTAAGGCTTTAGCAATTAAACCTGCGGTGATGTTACCAAAGTTACCGCATGGAACAGAGAATACCACACTGTTTCTCTTCTCTTTTGGCAGCTGTGACACAGCCTCAAAATAGTATGATACCTGAGCTAATAAACGGCTGATGTTAATTGAGTTGGCACTGTTAAGACCTACAGCAGCCTTAAACTCAACATCATCAAAGGCAGTCTTTACCATGTCCTGGCACTCATCAAAAATACCATCAACCTGGACAGCTTTAATATTCTTGCCTAATGTGGCAATTAACTTTTCCTGAAGATCTGAAATCTTTCCTTTTGGATATAGAACTACAACATCAATACCCTTCTGCTCATAGAAAGCAGCAGCTACTGCAGCACCAGTATCACCTGAGGTTGCAGTTAAAATAGTTAAATGCTTATCACCACGGATAGAGCCTAAGACTCGAGCCATGAAGCGAGCACCAAAGTCTTTGAATGCTAAGGTGGGACCGTGGAATAACTCTAAGGCATATACATTCTCATCAGCTTTTACTATTGGAGCTTTAAAAGTAAAAGCATCAGCAATAATGCTCTCTAATTCAGGGATCTCATCACCGATTAAGTGACGTAAAATCTTTTGAGAACGCTCAACTAATGGTAGGTCTAATAACTCATCTACATTAGCTAATGGCTCAATATGATCTGGGAAGAATAAGCCCTGATCTTTACCAATACCTTTTACAACTGCCTGTGCAAAAGATACCTTCTCGTTATGATCTTTTAAATTGTATAGTTCCATAATTTATTTACTAATCCTCTAAAGCTTCTGCATAGGCACCACGTCTGTCTATCTTACAAATATGACAGAATCCGTCTTCGTTGGCAATAAAGTTTCTCTCAAGATATTCTTTCATCTGCTCTGCCTTTTCTTTGTCTTCAAAGATTGAGAATACAGATGAACCTGAGCCTGAAATACCGGTTGCAAGAGCTCCCAAGGTCTTACCATGCTCTCTTGCATCAGTAAAACCAGGAATTAAGCTTGCTCTGTATGGCTCTGCAATTACGTCGATTAAGCAGGAAGCTGCAAGCTTGTCATTACCCTCATGACAGGCATGTACGAAGGTAGCTAAACGACGACCAAAGGTAATCACATCAGCACGTGAATATTCCTTTGGAAGAATTTGACGAGCAGCATTAGTTGAAACTTTAATACCAGGGAAACATGATACCCAGTACCAGTTATCAAAATCAGGAAGAGTGGTAGATATCACTCCATTTTCCTGAACGATAAGCTGCAGACCACCGAAATAGCATGGAGCAACATTATCGTAATGAATAGAGCCTGAGATTTTTCCCTCAAGTCTACCCATAAGCTCAAGGCAGCCTTCCTGACCTAAAGCTTCTGAATGAATAGCATCTAGAGCTACTACAGCAGCTACCACAGAAGCTGCTGATGAGCCTAAACCTGAGCACACTGGAAGGTTCTTAGATAACTCCATGTGCACATCTTTAACTTTTAAGCCTTTTTTCTCTAAGGCATCTTTGTACATTAAATATGCATCGTACACGATGTTCTTTTTAGGATCAGATGGCAGTTTGTGGGCAAAACGACCAACCACTGCAACATCACAACCTTTTCCTGAGTTTTCAGAGATGGTAATTTCATCTCCTAATAAAGCTCCATCGATTGGCTTTAGAGCTGCACCTAATAAATCAAAACCTACTGACAGGTTTGCAGCTGATGCAGGAGCATATGCTTTAAAAATCTTAGACATGGTTAAATTCTAATCCTCATGAGCCCAATTCTGTAAACGTAAAACATCAGAGAGCACACCTGCTGCAGTTACTGCAGTACCTGCACCATAACCTCTGATTACTAATGGAATTGGCTGATAGTAAGCTGTGGTGAATGCTAAAGCATTCTCACCGTCACGAACCTTGAATAAAGCCTGATCAGGACCTACTGCCTGTACAGAGCAGGTGCACTTACCGTCTTTAATAGAACCGACATAGCGTAATACCTTACCTTCAGCTTTAGCTTTTTTAACTAAAGATGTAAATGAAGCATCAGCTTTCTTGATGTTCTCGATAACTTCCAAAGCATTATTGCCCTGTAAGTATTCAGAAGGAACAGCTCCTTGTACATCAACATCTGATAACTCTAACTTCAGACCGCATTCACGAGCTAGAATTAACAGTTTTCTTGCAACATCCATACCATCAAGATCGTCTTTTGGATTTGGCTCAGTAAAGCCCTTCTCATAAGCAATCTTAGTTGCCTCTGATAAGGTCATACCATCTTCAACTAAACCAAACAGGTATGAAAGAGTACCTGATAAGATTCCTGAGAAGTCAATAAGTCTGTCGCCTGCTGCTAACTCATTCTGCACAGTATTGATTACAGGAAGGCCAGCACCTACGTTTGCTTCATATAAGAACTTTCTGTGCTGAGCACGAGCTGTTCTTCTTAACTCCTGATAGTACTCATAGGAACCGGTGTTAGCTTTCTTGCTAGGTGTTACCACATGGTAACCTGCTTTCATGAAATCAACATACTTAAGAGCTAACTCTTCAGATGAGGTGCAATCAACTAAAACAGGGTTAATTAAATGAGCGTCTTTAATTAACTGCTCTGCTGCCTCTGGAGTTAATGTAGGTTTATCGCTCTTAGCTAATAAATCTTTATAGTTCTCTAAATCCACACAATTTGGATCTGAGATAAAGTGCTTAGAGTTACCGATACCTACAACACGAATATCAATACCGTGACTGTCTGACAATTCTGTTCTCTGACGCTTTATCTGAGCTAAAAGCTCACCACCTACACCACCGCAACCGATTAGTACAACATCAATACGCTGTCTTGAATTAAAGAAAGCTGTATGGGCAAAAGCTACCGCCTCTGTAACTCTCTTTTGTGAGATTACAGCTGAGATTGAACGTTCAGATGAGCCCTGAGCAATTGCTCTGATGTTTACGTTTGCCTCAGCTAAGGCTCTAAAGAATTTACCTGAAATTCCGCGCACCATGCGCATACCATCGCCTACAACGGAGATAATTGCGCAACCTTCCTTTATTTCAACAGGATTTAATAAGCCATCTTTTAGCTCTAATTTAAATTCTGCATTGATTACTTTCTTAGCCTTAGCAAGTTCTGACTGGCTGATGCAGAATGAAATTGAGTACTCAGATGATGACTGAGTAATTAAGGTAATAGAAATGCCTGCTCTTGATACAGCGGTAAACAGACGACCTGCCATACCTACCATACCCTTCATACCAGGACCTGAGATATTGATTAGAGCAACATTCTTTAAGTCAGAAATACCTTTAATTGGTACTGATAAATCAGTTTCCTCAGAAATTAAGGTGCCAGGACCTTTTGGATTCTTGGTGTTCTTAATTAAGCAAGGGATCTCAAACTGTGCAATAGGAGCAATGGTACGAGGATGTAGAACCTTAGCACCAAAGTAAGATAACTCCATAGCTTCAGCGTATGACATCTTCTTTAGAAGAACTGCGCCTTCTACTACTCTTGGATCACAGCTGTAAACACCGTCAACGTCTGTCCAGATTTCACAGCACTCAGCATTTGAAATTGCAGCTAAACATGCAGCTGAGTAATCAGAACCATTTCTGCCTAACAGTACTAACTGACCTTGAGCATTACCGCCACAGAAGCCTGACATTAAAGTGATAGCTTCTTTGTCATCAGGCAGAGCGACATAACGTGCTCTTGACAGCTCAATGTTTACAGAAGACTCCATGATACCGCCTTCTGTTACTAATACCTGAACAGGATCAATTACTCTTACTTTCTTGCCTAAAGCCTTTAACAGCTCTGACATGATTAGAATTGAGAAACTCTCACCACGGCTTTCAACGAATGCCATTACAAGTTCAGGACATACACCTAATAAAACCATACCATCTAAACGCTGTTTTAAGATGTCCATGGTCTTGTTGAATTCACCTAAAATATTGTCAGTGTCGAACTTTTCGTACTTTGAGCCTAAGGTTGTAATAATTGGTTCAACAATAGCGCGGATCTGAGCGAACTCTTCGCTTCCGTCTTTACCGGCAGCACCCTGTGCTACCAAAGCTACTAATAAATTGGTGATCTTTGCTGGAGCAGACAGAACTAAAGCTGTCTGTGATCTCTTAGCAGTATCAAGCGCAATTTCAGCTACATCCTGAAATCTCTGAGCATTTGCAACTGATGTACCGCCAAACTTAAGAACGCGCATAAAACTAGGCTCCTGTTGAAAAGCTGAATAATCTTTTTATAGTTGAAGTTAACGACTTTTAGATTTAAATCTGTCTTGTTCTAAAACACTAATCTTACTGTCTTAAACACAGGTAAATAATCCTGACCTTACAAATTTCTAGATAGGTAACTTTGAATATGTGCTCTACATCTATAGATCTGTAATGTTGTAATAAAGTTGATGTTAACTTTTTTATTTATTGAGTAATTCAATAATAGATATATGAAAGCTTTATTTTTAAAGTTTTATAAATTATTGTCAATTCAAATTTGCCTCGTCTTTGCCATTTTTGGCAGGAAGTGGCAGGCACTTTTTCTTATAAATTAAAAATATTATTAAAGATCATAAAGTTAAATAATGGCACTATCCTTGCACTTTCCTAAAAAAACATATTTTTTGGGAAATTATAAAAATGGGAAATGTACTGAATTTGGGCAATGTACAGGCAATTTTACTGTCATCTGACAGTACGCTTGCTAAAAAACTGTTTTTTTCTATGCAAAGCAGTGCTGTAAATGCATCAACCCTTTCATCTAATGCTACAAGTGCAGCTACAGCAACGCTTTTACCGAATACCAACCTTATAGCCAACACTATCAATGCAGGAGCTATCAATGCTAGCAGTTTAGTTGCATTTCAACGAGAGTTTGAAAGACAATCTAAACAGCAAACTTACGAGGATAAGCTCAATTCTTTAAAGCAAGGAATCATTTCTGCTGAATCTAAAGCATCTTTAGATTCAGCAACTGCAAGCTCTGCTTTTTATTATGCTAATAATAAAGAACTAAGCTCCTCATCGAATTCTTCAAAAGCAGAATTTTTAAAAGGTAAAAAAGCTCTGCACGGTGAAGCTTATTCTCAAGATTTTGGTTCTGAGAGTTTAGAGCCTGTAAATACTGATGCTATAGATGAGTTAGCTCCAGTTTCTAGACACGATGCTTCATTAAATAATGATGACACCGATCCTCAAGTAATTGAACAAGAGTTAAAAGAGATATTTTTAAATTCATCCCATTGTGCTTCAAAGTCTATCTTTGAAAATGAATTGTCCTTAGATGACACTCCTATCTTTTTTGGATCAGAACATTCTCTTAGTGTGTCAGCATCAGTAGCTCAATTAGTCGATAACATGGTAAATACTCTTTTGAGCTACCAAAGCATTCCATTAAATAATGCCTTAGAGATGATTACAAATATCTCTATGTTAATGAAAGCAGTAAGTGACTGCTCTACTACTGCTATTGAGACCATCTCTCAATCAACTGTACTAACAAACCAGTACAATCCAAAAGTAATCATGCTCCCCCTGTATGTCTTAGGTTATAGCCTCATTGATTACCTTAGACGCTATAACTGCAAGGAGTTCAATTACAAGAAGGAAAGACAGAAAGCTGAAGAAAAGATCGCTAAAAATGAGAAAGAGCGTAAACAAAGAATGGCTGAGTTTGCAGCTTCTTTCCAGTTTAACTACAGTTAAAGATGTATACAGCTGTTAATGCTGTTTAGATTTTCAAAAGATCGCCCATCACTCCGTGAATAATATAAAGAAGAAAACTCATCTTTACATTCTAACGGTTTGTTTCTTATTCAGGAATTGCTTCTTTTTCTGAATATGAATAGTTCTTTTGATAATCAATTCGCCTGACAGCTCTTAGTTACAAGTAGACTAAGTAAAAGCAAAAGTGCTAAAGGCTATGTAGTTAACAGCGTATTTACTTTTTAATGAATGGTGATTAGTGTCATTTATATTTCTAATTAAATCAGAATTTAAGTATAATCGCTAACTATAGGTCGATACTTAATAGACAAATTCATTTTCAAAAGAAAGAGTTAGAAGTCTCTTTTAGAGTGGCAAGGAAAACACAGCAATCGCAATGCTCTTTTAGTTAAAGGTGCTAAAGGTGTTGGTAAAACTACGCTTGTAAAAGAGTTTGCTAAAAATGAATTTAAACCTACATTCTGATTGACTTTGAAACAGCAACTAAAGAGCTCATAAGCTTGTTTGATGACATGCAGAATTTAGATTGTTTTTTTCTAAAGCTGCAACAGTTTACTCATGTAAGACTCTATGAACATGACTCAGTCATTATTTTTGATGAGGTTGAGTACTTTCCTCGAGCAAGACAGGCTATCAAATATCTTGTAGCAGATGGCAGATATAAATATCTAGAAACAGGCTCATATCTTGAGCGTAAGAAGAACCTTCAAAATATTCTGATACCAGGTGAAGAGTTAAAACTCACTCCAATACCTTTAGATTTTGAAGAGTTTTTATGGGCTACTGGAGATGAAATCACAGCTGATACCATAAAACAGCTCATAGAAGATAAAAACGAGTCAGGAACGACTCTACCCCAAAACTTAATGCAAAATTTAACCTTTTCATGTTAATAGGAGGTATGCCTGAAGCTATCAGAACTTATACAATTACAAACAACCTTGAAGAGGTAAACTGTGTAAAAAGACAGATCCTAAAATAATATGAAGATGAACTTTTAAAGATTAAGAGAAAAGGATTTGCTTACAAGTTATTCATGGCAATACCTGAACCCCTGCGTAACCAAGCCTCTTGTTTTATCCTGTCTAATGTAAAGAAAGGAGCAAGATCTGTTAGTGTTCAGAAGTTACTGCCAAATATTTTAAGTTCCTATGAACTTAACATTGCCTACAAAGTAATGAATCAAAATGATGAAGTAAGTCTTTTTGCTGATGACAGCCGCTACAAATTGTTTCTTTCAGATACAGGACTTTTCATTACACTTGCTTTTATCAACATGAAATACACAGAGAATGTAATTTATAACTAATTGCTTTCAGATAAGCTTGAAGCTAATTTGGGTTATGTTTACGAAAATACTATAGCTCAAATGCTAGTTTCAAAAGGTTATAAACTTTTCTATTACACTATGAAAAGTGAAACCTCTAATCATCTGTATGAAGTAGATTTTTAAATCTCTGAAGGTGACAAGATAAGTCCTATTGAGGTTAAGTCTTGCAATTACAGGCAACACAAATCACTAGAAGTCTTTTGTGAAAAGTTCAGTAGAAGAGTAAAGAACAAATACGTTATCCACACTAAGGATTATGCTTTTGCTAATGGAATACATTTCCTTCCTGTATATATGGTTCCCTTTTTTAACTCCTGAAGATTTGAGATATTAAGGAAGAAAGTCTCATAAGTACAACATGACAGTTTCATAACCGAATACACAGAAAATTTGGCTGTACAATACTTTAAACACTTAATATCTCAAAAGAAATTTGCACCAAAATTTGCCACCATAATAAAACGCTTACGCTCACATAAAACATCGCATTCTTATGCAATAAGAGCTGTCTTTTTTGGGTTGCAAGAAAAAAAAGCGATCAAAATGTGCTTTTTATAGTAAAATACCGAAAGTTTGTGTGCTGAAAAGAAAGTGATATTCAATCAGAACAGCACTAACGGCTGTATCAAAAAATGTATTTATTGAGGATAGGATCATGAGAAAACCTGTTGTAATGGGTAACTGGAAATTAAACGGTACCAAGTCAACTGTTACTGATTTAATTAAGGCATTCAGAGAGCCAGCTGACAAAAATGCAAACGTAGATGTTGCAATTTGTGCTCCTGCTATTTTCATTGGTATGGTTGAATCATTAGCAACTGGTTCAAGCTTAAAGTGGGGTTCAGAGGACTGCGATATCCACACTAAGGGTGCTTACACTGGTGAGAACTCACCTGAGATGATAAAGGAATTCGGCTGCACCTACGCTATCGTTGGTCACTCAGAGCGTCGTGGCTACCACAATGAGTCAAATGAAATCGTAGCTGGCAAGTTCAAAGCTGCTCAGGATAACGGTTTAACTCCAGTATTATGCATCGGCGAGTCAGAGGCTGAGTACGATGCAGGTAAGACTCTTGATGTTTGCAAGGCAGAAATCAAGGCTGTTATCGATTTATGCGGTATCGAAGCTTTCAAGAATGCAATCATTGCTTACGAGCCAATTTGGGCAATCGGTACTGGTAAGACTGCAACTCCTGAAATCGCACAGAACGTTCACCACGGTATCCGTGAGTTCTTAAAGACCTTCAATGCAGAAGTTGCTGACGGCGTACGTATTCTTTACGGTGGTTCATGCAACGCTAAGAATGCTGCTGACATCTTCGCACAGCCAGATGTCGATGGTGGCTTAATTGGTGGTGCTTCATTAAAGGCTCCAGATTTCACTGCTATTATCGAAGCAGCTGCAAAGGCTTAATTTAAAAATAACGGACACGTGTAATATGGCAATCAAGAAAATTGGTGTTCTGACCTCAGGTGGTGATGCACCAGGCATGAACGCAGCTATTCGTGCTGTAGTTCGCACAGCTTTATCATATGGTTGGGAAGTTTTAGGTGTACGTGATGGTTACTCTGGATTACATTCAGGTAATTTCGTACAGTTAAACAGCCACTCAGTATCTGATCTGTTAAACCGTGGAGGTACTTTCTTAGGTACAGCTCGTTTCCCACAGTTCAAGCAGCCTCAGGTTCGTCAGGAAAGTGTTGAAGTTATGAAGAAACACGGCATCGATGCTCTAGTAGTTATCGGTGGTGACGGCTCATACATGGGCGCTAAGTTAATTTCTGAGTTAGGCTTCCCTTGCATTGGTTTACCAGGCACTATCGATAACGATATCGCTGGTACTGATGCTACAATTGGTTTCGATACAGCTTTAAATACAGCTGTTGAAGCTATTGATAAGTTACGTGACACCTGTTCTTCACACAAGCGTATCAGCGTTGTTGAAGTTATGGGTCACCACTGTGGCGATTTAGCTGTATGCGCAGCTGTATCATGCGGTACTGAGGCAGTTCTTGTTCCAGAAGTTCAGTGGAACAAAGAGCAGGTTTATGCTGACATCAAGAAAGGCATCGATTCAGGCAAGCGTCATGCAATCCTGGTTGTATGCGAGAATCAGACTGATGTTCATCAGATGGCTAAAGAGTTAGAAGAGTTAACAGGTCTTGAGACCCGTGCTACTGTTCTAGGTCACATTCAGCGTGGTGGTTCACCAACAGCTGTTGACCGTGTATTAGCATCACGTATGGGCGCTTATGCTTGTGAGCTATTAAAGAGCGGCGAATCAGGTCGTTGTATCGGTGTTGAGCGTGGCGAACTAGTTCACCATGACATCATCGAGTGCATCAACAACATGAAGCACCAGTTCATGAAGAGCACTTACGATTTAGCTTTAAGTTTGAAGTAATTATTGCTTTTCTTAAAAATGCCCTCTTTTGAGGGCATTTTTGTTTCTTAAGATTTATCATCCACAAACACGGACCTGCTTTTTTTGTTCACGAATTACCACTATTAAAGTCAAAGATATACCTTTTCAGGCTATAACGTTCAAAGTAGGTTTGGAGATAATACATATGAAAGATATCAGCTCAACAGCCTCATTTGTGGACTTTACTTTAGAGAACTTTATCTATGTTGATAAGACTGAATACATTCCAAAGCTCGTCAAACAAAAACGTGTTTTTATTTCCCTCCACGTCGTTTTGGTAAATCTCTTACCTTAGATACCATAGCAACTTTATTTGAAACAGGTGTAGAGCCTTACTTTAAAGGTACTTGGATTTACGATAAATGGACAGAACCTACCTATCCTGTATTAAGACTGAATTTTTTAAATTTTGATAAAAACTCATTAGAGAAATTTAATAATAAACTTAATTCTAAAATAACCGAATTTGCAGAACTTAATCATGTAACCACCTTTAAAGAGAAGGATGAAGCTGAAGACTCCATAGACCATCTTTTGGAGCAATTAAGATTGGAGAACCGTCAAATCGTAATCTTAATTGATGAGTATGACTGTCAGATGACAGCAAACATCAATAATGAGACTCTATATAAGCAATTTCAAGAAAAAATAAAAAGAATTTATGCCAACATCAAAGATAAGTTTGCAATTAAGTTCTTAGGAATTACTGGTGTCACCAGATTAAAAGATGTATCAATCTTTTCAATTGGTTCTGATATCAAAGATATAACTAATTACAGCCCATATTCTCAGATGATAGGTTTTACCCGCGACGAGATAAAAAAGTACTACATTGATTATTTAAAGTTGGCAGCCTCCTATGAGAACAAATGTAGAGTTGACGAAGTAACTGACACTCAGATTGAGTCTATGTTGGACATGATGGCTCAAAACTATGATGGTTACTGTTTTGATGAATTCTATAAAAAGAAAGTTTTCAGTACATGGTCGGTAAATACATTTTTCCAAAATATTGTAAAAAATAAATTTGTAGATTTTGGTGAATACTGGTACGACAATGGTGGCTTACCTTCAATCCTAGTTAACTATTTAAAAACAC
>ENA-OOSI01000442-OOSI01000442.1-human-gut-metagenome-genome-assembly--contig:-NODE-442-length-12570-cov-2.337036_pt1 | contig 12570 bp, 9 predicted proteins | sample MGYA00241171_ERZ501200 | MGnify/ENA primary metagenome ERZ501200 (study PRJEB25962, sample SAMEA2042554) | human gut metagenome | biome: human gut; feature: human-associated habitat; material: faeces...
CGTTGCGCCACCTCCCTTTACACAAGGGAGGCGAGGTCAACTACGAATTTTCGGAAACATTGTAGGGGACGACGTCCTCGACGTCCCATGAAATAATTGCATTGTAGAATTATCACGGTAGGGGCGAACTGTGTTCGCTCGCCTAAATTTGTACATTGGCGCAGCATTAAACTGTTGCCCGCCTCTTAGGCTCCCTCTCGAGGGAGTTGTCCGTAGGACTGAGGGAGTTTTTTGCTTGAAAGCAAGTATTCCACCTGCGGCGCAAGTTCGTAGGGTTAAACCGAGAAAGACTGAGGGAGAGACAGACCGAAATGCAATCAAAATATTTATCTTCACGATTCTTCTGCCTTTGCTTAATAAATATCGCACTCCCGCTGACCACCGACAGCGTTCAAAATCATAAATAATTCCGATCGTTTGCCCGGCACTTGTGCAGCCGCCGCCGAAATTTCAAAATTTTTTGAAATAGGTATTGATTTTTGCCGCGGAATGTGTTACTATACTTTGGCAATCAGGAATGATTGCATATGCGCTGCTAGCTCAGCTGGATAGAGTGTTTGGCTACGAACCAAAAGGTCAGGGGTTCGAGTCCCTTGCAGCGCGCCAACCGCAATTCCTTGTAAATCAAGGAGTTGCGGTCTTTTTTATACTCGGTTTTTCCGCCGAAAAAACGCGTTTTTCTAACAAATTTCTAACATTCATTTTTATAGCTCATCAATTCAGCTTGCCGAAGTCTAAAGAATTACTTATTGAATTCCCCAGAGCCTTCTTGCGCTTCATGTTCAGGTGACCGTAGAATTTTGCCGTTATGCTGATATCAGAGTGGCCGAGCCATTCCATTACATCATAAAGCTCATAACCCTCCGAAAGCAATAGCCCAGCACAACTATGGCGCAGAGCATGGAAACGAATATGCTTAAATCCGTTCTTCTCTAACAGCTTTTTGAAATGCTTGGAGACATAATCAGGATCAAAGGTTTTGCCGTTTGGCCATTTAAAAACATAGTCGTTTTCAATGTAGTCTGCTCCGCAGATTTTTCGCTCCTCATCCTCGCGATCCTTGATCCAACGGAACAGAGAAATCATTTCGTCCGACAGAGGATAGACTCTGTTGCTCGAGTCGGTTTTTGTAGAATCCTTGGCAACAACCTGACCGTTGTAGGTCACTACGGTGTGTTTGATCGTGAGAGCTTTCCTCTCAAAGTCGATAGCATCCCACTTAATTCCGAGCGCCTCGCTTCTGCGCATTCCGAAAAACAACGTGACATAAATCAGATGAAAAAGCCGATCGTCTTTAATGGCAGTAAAGACCTCTTTCAGGGTTTCCGGGTCATAGATTTCAACCTTTTTAGGAGTGTTTTTCGGCAACTTGACGAATTCCGACGGATCGTCAAAAATGAGCTTTTCTTTCCTTGCCAGTTTGAAAATTTGCCTGAAAACGTTCATGTGGCTTCGCAGTGTCTTTGGCGAAAGACCCTTGCCGGTTGATTTGTTGCCTCGCAGCCTCATTTCGTCAAAATACGCCTGTATTATTTCCGTGGTAATGTCATTGACCCTAATGCTGTGCTCTTTGAAATACGGAATTATGTGGACTTGTACGATGCTTTCATATCCGCCATATGTAATGACATCTATATCTTCTTTGACGGAGCTTATCCACTTTTGGGCGAATTCATCGAGGGTAATGTTGGACGGAGTAAGCCTGTTCTTGATTTCGTATTCTCGCTCAATCTCCTTTCTGATTTCTTCTGCTTTTCTTTTGCTTCCGTTAATGCCGATGCCGGTAGAGATCCATTTTTGTTTTCTTTTACCGTTTGGACCGTTAGCGTCAACGACTACATATAATTTGCTGCCTTTCGGCTGTATGGTTGCGCTCATATAAATCAGCTCCTTTTGAGCGGTTTATACGTCGCCGTTCGCTTTGCAGCTTAATCATAACGTATAATCCGCAGAATGTAAAGTGAATTATTAATTGCTTGATTGAGGGGTTGAGGCCCCTCTTCTTATTTTGTTCCGAGAGAATCATAGATTTTGCTTTTTGGTACCAAGAGCCTTTTGCCGACTTCGAGCGCAAAGAGCCTCTTTTCTTTGATGAGTTTGTAAATTGTTCTGTCACAAACCCCGAGCAATTCCGCTGTTTCCTTAACGGTCAACAGCTCTTTTTCTTTGATCATTGCTTTGTCCTCATAAAAGTATTCTTTGAGGATTTTATCTGAACTCGTAGCGAGTTATGTTCGTATTCATACTGCGAAAGGTGTCTTTCTTCATCAAGAACGGGTGAAATCAAATCTGCCCGTATCCTCGTTTTTGCAGTCAAACTGCAAGCAGGTAATTAGATACCGTGACATCGAGCCGCCAATGCGACAGGTGAAAGACGGAAACCGCCATCAAGGCAAGTCGGTTGTATTCGGTCAGCAAGCCTTTCCGTATTGCAAGTTTTTTGTTTTCGCCTCTGACTCTGTATATGCCTGAAATATTCCTGCGGTCAAAGTGCTTTGGCTTGCCGTTTTCGCCGAGATTGTAGGCGTTCCACCGCTTGATTATCTCGCCCGCAAGTTTCCTTTCGTAGCCGGGTTCGCCTTCGATTCTTGAGCTGTAATACTCATACGCCCTGACCGCCTGCTCGGCTCTCATGTGATGATAGTCTATCTTGTTTTTCGTTTCTTCGGGAGCGAATATTCTTTCTCCCGTGCCGTCAAAATATCCTCTTACGAATTCAACATCATCAGGCAAAATCCGCTGCAATTGCAGCTTACCGCCTTTTCCCCGCTTTACCCTCACGCACGGATATCCCGACTCGTCCACGATGAAATCATCCCCGCGCAGCCTGCATAGCTCGGCTCTGCGTATGCCGACCCGCTTCTGAAACTCAACGGAGCGGGCATATTTTTTGTTGCCCGGATCGGCATTCGGCCGATATGACGCCCGTTCTTTTCTTGATCGGGTGTTGGCTGTGGCGCTTCTCTGCGGAATGTCAACGTCGTTTAGCGTCATCCCGTGGTAGAGCACGACCGGCGCAAGATAAGAGTGGATAGTGTTTGCCGACAGACCTTTTTGCTTCAGACAGTCAACATAATCATCAATATGCTTTCGACATTCATCTTTGGTTTTGCAATCAAAATTGCTGCGGCAATAGGCAATGAATTTTTCATAATTTCTCACGAACGCTTTACGGGTCACATTGTTGTCATATTTGGCAAAGAAAGCGGCGGATCTGTCACGCAATTTGCGAGTATGACTCGGCCTGAACGGCCTTTTCTTTTTGCTCATGGCATTTCTCCTTTCTGTAGAATTTTTGGAAGTTTCTGCATTGCAACGGACTTCCGACCGTCCACGCCGAAGCGAGTTAAACCGATCAAGGGCTTCTTATGAAGCGATGACTTTCAACGAAGTCAACCGTTAAGGCCGATGCAAACCATAACGCCGGAACGATCTCTCATATATGAAACCGTCCATTTGCCCTACAAACTGGTTATTTCCCGCCGAATATGAGAATTCGGCAAAATAACCGTTTGTGAGCCGGCTCTCTTTTTTCAAAGAGCTGCCGTGCCGAATGATGCGTTGCCCTCCGACCATGCCGTCTCTGTGATTCCGCAGTGCGTAGGCGGCGGCTCGGCGGGTCTCTCCCACAAAGCCGCCCGGCGGATGGTAAGCGTCATTCTGTCCGAACCGTGACCTCAGCCACGGTTTTCACTCCTGTTGCCGTACTTCTATATACAAGTATGTCATTTCAACCGGGTCGATAAAAATCAAAATTCGTTGTTTCGTGAAAAAAGAGCAGAATCGGGCGAAAATCATTGACAATTGCGAGAAATTGTATTACACTTAAAATGAATTGTTATATATAAAAATTCGACGTTTTATGAGAGAAACGTCGACGATCGTTGAATTAGTATAAAGTGATGGCTGGGTTCGAAATTGTTGGTCAAATAGAAAAATGATCAAATTGAGTTACTGTTCGTTTTATCGGACAGATGAATTGATATAATTACGGTGGGTGCGTGGAATGGAACTCTTAAACAATACAACCAAAACACTAAAGGATGACTTGACTAAGGAAATAAAAAAAGGAAGTAAAATATCTATTGCGGCAGCCTGTTTTTCAATTTATGCATTCAAAGAACTCAAAGAAAATCTTTCTCAGATCGACGAGCTTCGTTTTATTTTCACATCTCCGACTTTCGTTGCGGAAAAGGCAAAAAAAGAACGCCGGGAATTTTATATTCCACGGCTGACACGCGAGCGAAATCTCTACGGAACAGAGTTTGAGATCAAACTTCGTAACGAACTTACACAGAAAGCTATTGCGAAAGAATGTGCGGACTGGATAAAAGAGAAAGTTTCTTTTAAATCGAATATCAGTGATAAATCTATACAGGGGCAAATCGTTGTCGATAATGTGGGATATACGCCCATTAATAACTTCACCACAGTTGAACTTGGCTGTGAAAAAGGCAATGTGATCAGCACCACAATCGTAAAGGACGAGTCCCTTGCTCGCACTTTGCTTGCCGACTTCAATGAGATATGGAATGACAGCAAGGTGCTTCAAGTCGTTACTGATGAAGTGATTGACAGCATTACCGCCGCATATAACGAAAACTCTCCCGATTTCATCTACTTCGTGACGCTCTATAACATCTTCAATGAGTTTTTGGAGGATGTGTCCGAAGATGTTTTGCCCAACGAAGCGACTGGTTTTAAGGAAAGCAAGATTTGGGGGATGCTCTATAACTTCCAAAAGGACGCTGCCCTTGCCATCATAAATAAACTTGAAAAATATAACGGCTGCATCCTTGCGGACAGCGTTGGTCTTGGTAAAACCTTTACCGCACTTGCCGTTATTAAATACTACGAAAACCGCAACAAGTCCGTTCTTGTGCTCTGCCCCAAGAAGCTGACAAACAACTGGAACACCTATAAAGATAACTATGTCAATAACCCCATTGCCGCTGACCGACTCCGTTACGATGTTCTTTACCATACCGACTTAAACCGCACCCACGGCACATCAAACGGACTTGATCTTGACAGACTGAATTGGGGCAACTATGACCTCGTTGTCATTGATGAATCTCACAATTTCCGGAACGGCGGCAAATTAGTTGAGAACCCGGACGAGGACACCAAGGATAACCGCTATGTTACTTTGATGAAGAAGGTCATCAGAGCCGGCGTAAAGACGAAAGTGCTGATGCTTTCGGCAACGCCGGTAAACAATCGCTTTAATGATCTGAAGAATCAGCTTGCGCTTGCGTATGAGGGGCATGTGGATTATATAGATGAGAGGCTGAATACTACTAAGTCCGTTGACAAAATATTTAGAAATGCGCAGAAAGCATTTAACGCATGGAGCAAATTTGAACCGTGTGAACGCACAACCGAGAATTTGCTCAAAATGCTGGATTTTGATTTCTTTGAGGTGCTGGACAGCGTGACCATCGCCCGTTCAAGAAAGCACATTCAGAAGTATTACGATATGGCAGACATCGGTACCTTCCCGACAAGGCTAAAGCCGATCTCGCTTCGTCCGCATCTTACTGACCTAAAAGAAGCAATCAGCTACAACGAGATTTTTGAGCAGCTCATGCTTTTAGAGCTTACGATTTATATGCCGACGCACTTTATTCAGTCCAGCAAAATGGAAAAATATGCTGAACTGTATGGTGACAATAAGGTCAATGTCGGCTTTACGCAGGCAAACCGTGAGCAAGGTATTCGCCGCCTAACAGCCATTAACCTGATGAAACGTATGGAGAGCTCCGTATATTCATTCAGTCTGACGCTGACCCGCATTAAAAATATGATAAACAGCACGATAGAAACGATTGACCGCTTTGATAAACACTCCGGTACGACCCTCGACCTGACGGATATTTCCGATATGGACGAGTTTGATGCCGAGGATCAGAACTCGGACGAGCTGTTCTCATTTGGGCGGAAAGTCAAAATTGATCTTGCAGATATGGATTATGATTCGTGGAGGCAGAGCCTTGTTAAGGATGCCGACGTGCTTGAGCTGCTGACGTTAATGGTCAGGGATATTACGCCGGAGCACGACTCAAAGCTGCAAGAGCTTTTCCGGGTGATTGATAACAAGATCACTCACCCCATCAATGAGGGAAATAAAAAGCTAATCATCTTCACCGCCTTTGCGGATACGGCGGACTATCTTTATGACAATGTCAGCCGCTATGTTAAGGATAGGTATGGACTGAACACCGCAATGGTATCCGGCTCTGTTGAGGGTCGGACGACTTGCCCCAAGCTCCGTGCCGACTTGAACACGGTGCTGACCTGCTTCTCGCCTATCTCGAAGGACAAGGAGCTGCTGATGCCGGGAGATAAAACGGAAATCGATGTGTTGATTGCAACCGACTGTATTTCAGAAGGTCAGAACTTGCAGGACTGCGATTACCTCATCAACTATGACATCCACTGGAATCCCGTCCGCATTATTCAGCGCTTCGGGCGTATTGACCGTATCGGGAGCCGCAACAAGGTCATTCAGCTTGTGAATTTCTGGCCCGATGTAACCCTTGACGATTACATCAATCTGAAAGCCAAAGTTGAAACCCGTATGAAAATCGTGGATATGACCGCTACGGGCGATGATAACCTGCTCAGTGATGAAGAAAAGACAGACCTTGAATACCGAAAGGCACAGCTCAAGCGTTTGCAGGATGAGGTCGTAGACATTGAGGATATGACAACGGGCATATCCATTATGGACTTGGGGTTAAACGAGTTCCGACTCGACCTGCTTGACTATATCAAACATCACCCTGACATAGACAAGACGCCTTTCGGCTTGCACTCGGTTGTTCCTGCAAGTGAGGATACGCCTGCCGGTGTGATCTATGTTTTGAAGAACCGTTCCAACAGCGTGAACATCGATCATCAGAACCGGCTGCACCCATTCTATATGGTGTATATCGGCAATGACGGGGAGGTCATCTGCGACCACCTTTCTCCGAAACAGATGCTTGATAAAATGCGTTTCCTCTGTAAAGGAAAGACGGAACCGATTCCCGAAGCCTACAAGCCGTTCAATAAAGAAACCCGTGACGGAAAGGATATGTCCAAATTTTCCAAGTTGCTCGGCAATGCCATCGCTTCCATCATTGAAGTAAAGGACGAGAGTGACATTGACAGCTTCTTGGGCGGCGGTCAGGTCAGCTTCCTGTCAAACGAAATCAAAGGACTGGACGACTTTGAACTGATATGCTTCTTGGTAATTAGAAATTAGGAATGAGGAGTTAGGAGTGAAGGAAAGCATTGTTTTTGACAAGAGCAAGGGGTTTGCCTTGAGAATTATTGCGTTATACAAGTATCTTTGTGATGAAAAGAAAGAATTTATATTGTCAAAGCAATTATTACGAAGCGGAACAAGTATAGGGGCAAATATAGCGGAAGCGAGCTGTGCATACAGCAGCAAGGAATTTCTTGCAAAAATGTATATTGCATTTAAGGAATGCGCAGAAACCGCATATTGGCTGGAGCTGTTGTATAAAGCACAGTATTTGAATCAGCCGGAGTTTGATTCAATAAACGCCGATTGCACCGAACTTCAAAAAATCTTATCAAGCATTACAAAAACCATGAAGAACAACTCCTAACTCCTAATTCCTAACTAATTTAAGCGGGGTGAAAATTAAATGCTCGGACTTCCGAAGTCAACCGAAATGAGCAAGCAGCTTCCGAAGAAAGCTGTCTATGCGAAGTTCCAAATGAATACGGCGGCAAAGGAGAAAGTCGACGCCGATATATCAAGAATCACCATTGTCAACGAGATCACGCCGACGAAGATCAACATTCCCGCCGGAGTGGAAGTCGGGAGCTTTTTTGTTCTGCTTGTGTCGCTGAAGAGAAAGAACTTCGATGAAAGGACCGTTGCCACGCTGTCAAAGCTCATTCCGCAGAACATTCTGTTTGTGCTTGAATTTGAGGGGCAAAGCAAGCTGGCGATCTATCATACCAAGCTGATGCAGACGGATTGGAAGCCCACCGAAAGCTGTACCATTGAGCTGCGGGGCTTGAACCTTGATAAAGTATGGGAAAACATCATTAGAAGTTTGGAGTTAGGAGTTTGGAATGAGGAGCTATCGCTCGACGAAAACCTTGCACTGCGTATCGAGCAGGAAAAACTGAAAAAGCAAATAGAAAAGCTGGAAAAGCAGGCACGGGCTGAAAAGCAGCCGAAGAAAAAGTTTGAGCTTGTGCAGCAGATAAAGAAGCTCAAGGAAGAATTGATATAGACGAAGGGAGTTCCTGATATGTCAAGTGAGCAATATCAACGGACGGTAAATAGCCTTGATAAAGAAATTGCAGACCTCGAAAAGAAGAAGGCTGCAAAGGACAAAGAAGTGGCTACGCTCCAAGGTAAAATTAACGCCTTGAAGAAAAGCATAAGCAGCCATACATCTGCATCTACACTCAGCAGTAAAATGCGGCAGATTGCTACTCACGAATCCGACCAAGCAAAAAAGAGTCAGGACAGCGCCGAACTCGGAAAGAAGATTGCTGAAAAGCGCAAGAAGCGTGCTGAAGCCTATTTGAAGCTCCAAAAGGAGCAGCAAAACGAGCAAAAGAAACAGGAAAAAGCCAATCGGCAGATTCAGGCATCCTATGAAGCTCGGATAAAGGAACTCCAGCAGCAAATTTCACAGCCGGTAGTCACATCAGCCAGTACCCCAATAGCAGCCGATGAAGAATATGATGTGTTCGTGTCCCACGCATACGAGGATAAGGAGTCATTTGTTGACGAGTTTGTAGAGGCGTTACGAGGTCAGGGACTCAAAGTATGGTACGACACGGACAAGCTCAAATGGGGCGACTCAATGCGGGAGAAGATCGATAGAGGACTGGCAAAATCAAAATACGGCGTTGTTATCCTCTCGCCTAACTACATTGCCGAACATAAATACTGGACGAAAGCGGAATTGAACGGGCTTTTTCAAGTCGAAACCGTCAACGGAAAAACCATTCTTCCAATATGGCACAATCTGACAAAAAAGCAGGTCGTTGAGTACAGCCCTATCATAGCAGATCGCAAGGCTATGACTACGGCTTCAATGACTCCCGAAGAAATAGCCGCAGAACTGAAAGAACTATTCGCACCTGACGATACGGAGGAACAATAGAATGGATAAACTGAGAATGCAAACAGCGAACAAGGCTGATGAAAATTTTAGAAAGCTGGCGGCGATGTTTCCCAACGCCGTGACGGAAACGATCAACGAAAACGGCGAGGTCGTCCGGGCGATCGACAAGGATGTGCTGATGCAGGAGATTGCCTGCACCGTGGTGGACGGCAACGAGGAGCGCTATCAGTTCACTTGGCCGGACAAGAAGAAGTCCGTTCTTCTTGCCAATGCCCCGATCAATAAGACTCTGCGCCCCTGCCGGGAGGAAAGTGTGGACTTTGATACTACCGAAAACCTCTATATCGAGGGAGACAACCTTGAAGTGCTGAAGCTGTTGCAGGAGACCTATCTCGGCAAAATCAAGATGATCTACATTGATCCTCCGTATAACACAGGAAATGACTTTGTGTACGAGGATGACTTTGCTCAGAGCACGGATGAATACCTTGCCAACAGTGGACAATTCGATGAGGACGGCAACCGTATGGTGCAGAACACCGAAAGCAATGGTCGTTTCCATACGGACTGGCTGAATATGATTTATCCGAGATTGAAGTTGGCAAAAGATTTGCTTTCCGATGATGGAGTAATCTTTATAAGCATGGACGATCACGAACAGGAAAATATCAAGAAGATTTGCGATGAGATTTTTGGCGTCAGCAATTACATCAATCAAATCGCATGGGTATCCAACATTACAGGCCGTCAAATTTCGGGAACAGGTGCAGCTAAAACTTGGGAGAGCGTTTTTGTATACTGCAAAAATGCTCAGAGCTTTTACAGCTTAACAGTAGATATAACTTTTGCCAAAGAAAAAATGCCAGATAGTTACAAAGGATTTAACAAGGATATAAGGAAAGATGGATATGGTCCTTTTGCGATTGGAGACACTTTGTACAACCATAATCGTAAATTCAATGAAGAGACTCGTCCCAATTTGGTGTTTTCTATTTTTTACAACCCCGATACTGAAGAGATTATCACGGGAAATATTGGAGAAGTCAAAGAGGGATTTATTGAATTACTTCCTCACAAAAATGGAGACGGAATTCATAAATATCATGCGTGGCGTTGGTCAAAGCCCAAAATTGCTAAGGAAAGTTATAATCTAATCGTTTTACCAACATCAAATGGAGGATATGAGATTTATACTCGTATTCGTGATTTCAATACTACGTTGTTAAAAGATATTGTCACCAATATTTCTAACGGAGATTCAGAAGTGCAGAAGTTATTTGGGGGGAAAAAGTATTTCGAGTATCCAAAATCCGTTGACCTAATCAGCACCTTTATTAGTTCGATAAGTGATAAATCTGCCATTATTCTCGACTTCTTCTCCGGTTCCGCCACAACCGCCCACGCAGTTATGCAACTCAACGCCGAAGACGGCGGGCACCGCAAGTTTATTATGGTACAGCTTCCCGAAGCAACCGACGAAAAGAGCGAAGCTTATAAAGCAGGATATAAAACCATCTGCGAAATCGGCAAGGAGCGCATCCGTCGTGCCGGGCAGAAAATTAGGAATGAGCAGTTAGGAATTAGGAATGAAGGTAATAACTCCTCACTCCTAACTCCTAATTCCTCACTGGACATCGGCTTCCGTGTCTTGAAATGCGACACCTCCAATATGAAAGATGTGTATTACAATCCCGCTGAGTATGAAGCCAGCCTGTTCTCCAGCCTTGAAGATAACATCAAAGAGGACAGAACGCCGGAAGATCTGCTGTTCCAAGTGATGCTGGACCTCGGAATTTTGCTTAGCAGCAAAATTCAAGTTAGGAGTGAGAAAGTAGGAATGAGGAGTTATTCTTACTTTGATGTTGAGGATGGGTATTTGATTGCTTGCTTTGACAAAAACATTGATGAAGAAGTCATCACGGCTATTGCCAAACAGAAACCCTACTACTTCGTAATGCGTGATAGCTCTATGGCAAACGACAGTGTGGCAACCAACTTCGATCAGATCTTCGCTACCTACAGCCCCGATACCGTAAGGAAGGTGCTATAATGAATGAAACACAAAAATTGATTAAGTCTACCATAGAGAATTCTGCAAAGCAACAGTATGGCATTGATATCGTTGTTGAGTATGTTGCGGATGTTTCAGAGAGAACACAAGAACTTCAACAAGAATGTGGAGAGAAGTTCAATTCAGTTTATACTGCTGAGCATTGTACCGGAACATTTATTCCAACAGTGAATAATAACCCATACTATATTTTAATTCAAGAAGATAGAGAATCTATGTTAGATGTTATGACTGCCTTTCATGAATATAGGCACCTAATAGATTTTGTTCTATTCTTTAAAACAGTTGCAAATAATAATATTGATATACTTAAGAAGAGTCCATTGTATACTACTTTTAATGTTTACAGCGAATATGCCGCTACGATGTATGGAACAAAAGAATATATTGATATTGTAAAACTTGGTGATATGAGCCAAAAAGAATTGGCTGAAGCAATTTTTCAACAAGTAAAAACTACGTATTGGAACTTGGAAGGAATTGATAATAGATATCAGCTGCTTGTTCATAGCGTTCAATATTTAGGGGAGATTTTTGCCTGTGGACAATTCACTAATAAAATAGATATTCAAGCTTCTATCAGAGAAATGGAATTATCCAGCGAAATGTGCCCTATATTCAATCATATTTTTATGTATGAGGATAAGTATCAATGGTATGAAAAATTGAACAGGATAATGCGAGATTTTGTGGATGGAGGTATTAAAAATTGAAATTTAATTTCAAAATACAACAATACCAAACCGATGCAGTCGATGCTGTTGTGCGTGTCTTTCAGGGGCAGGGCTTTCACGACAAGATCAGCTATATCCGTGACCGGGGCAAGGTGAAAGCGGAGCCGTATCAGATGACCCTCGGTATGTCCGATGAGGAGCTTGAAGTCATCGACCCGCTGAACGATACCGGCTACAAAAATGAAGCCATTGAGCTTTCCGACGAGCAGCTTTTGCACAACATTCAGACCTTGCAGAGTCAGAACAACATCAAGCTCTCCGCTTCCCTTGTCAAAGACTTGGGGCGTTGCAGCCTTGATATTGAAATGGAAACCGGCACTGGCAAAACCTATGTCTATATCAAGACGATGTTCGAGCTGAACAAGAAATATGGCTGGAGCAAGTTCATTGTGGTCGTTCCCTCCATTGCGATCCGTGAGGGCGTGAAAAAGTCCTTTGAAATCACCGCAGATCACTTTATGGAGCATTACGGAAAGAAAGCCCGTTTCTTCATCTATAACAGCTCCAACCTGAATCAGCTTGACAACTTTTCAAGCAGCCCCGGCATCAATGTGATGATTATCAACACGCAGGCTTTTGCCTCCTCGCTGAAAAAGGATGGCAAGAGCAAAGAAGCCCGTATCATTTACTCCAAGCGTGACGAGTTTGGCTCCCGCCGCCC
>ENA-OOSI01000444-OOSI01000444.1-human-gut-metagenome-genome-assembly--contig:-NODE-444-length-12560-cov-2.117953_pt1 | contig 12560 bp, 10 predicted proteins | sample MGYA00241171_ERZ501200 | MGnify/ENA primary metagenome ERZ501200 (study PRJEB25962, sample SAMEA2042554) | human gut metagenome | biome: human gut; feature: human-associated habitat; material: faeces...
CGAACCCGCAATAATCGGATTGCCCGAAGGCGTCGGCGAGCCGTGGTTCGACAGTGTTGAAAGCATACTCTCGCACGCGCTGTTTTCAATCGGCGGTATTAAGGGCGTGGAATTCGGCAACGGCTTTGAAATGACAAAAATGAGAGGAAGCGTCGCAAACGACGCGTTCGCTTTGGAAAACGGGAAAGTCGTAACGCTTACGAATAACAACGGCGGCGTAAACGGCGGCATCACCAACGGCATGCCCGTGATTTTCAAGTGCGCCGTAAAGCCCACGCCGTCCATTTACAAAACGCAGAAAACGATAAATTTTTTGAAAAACGAAGAAACCGAAATCAATATTCGCGGCAGACACGATCCCGCAATTATAAGAAGGATTTGTCCCGTTATCGACGCGGTCGCAGCGCTTGCCGTCGCCGATCTTCTGCAACAAAAATACGGCGCGGACGTCATGACAAAAGGTATCGGAAAATGAAATACGGGCTCATCGGAAAACCGCTCGGGCACAGTTTCTCGCGCGAAATACACGCACTCATTGCGGACTACGATTATCGTCTTTTTGAAATCGACGAGGACGAGTTGCCGCGCTTTTTTCAAGAACGCGACTTTTCGGGCATAAACGTTACGATTCCTTATAAGCAGGCGGTGATTCCGTTTCTGGACGAAATATCCGACGAGGCGAAAAAAATCGGCGCGGTGAACACGATTGTCAAAAAGGAAGGGAAACTTTTCGGATTCAACACCGACTTTTTCGGTATGCGCGCGCTCATCAAAAGCGCGGGGCTTGACCTTGAAAACAAAACCGTTCTGATACTCGGCACTGGCGGCACGTCGAAAACCGCCGTTGAGGTTTCAAAAAGCCTTGGCGCGACGGAAATCGTGAAAGTGTCAAGAAAAAAGTCTTCGGACACGGTGACATACGACGAAGCGTACGAAAAGTTTTCGGGCGCGGACGTCATCATAAATACGACGCCTGTCGGAATGTTTCCAAATGCCGACAAAACGCCCGTCGACGTTAAAAAATTCAAAAAATTGCAGGGTGTTATCGATGCGGTTTACAACCCCCTTCGCACAAATTTCGTGCTTGACGCCGAAAGTATCGGCGCGAAAGGGCGCGGCGGACTGTATATGCTTGTGGCGCAGGCTGTTTATGCGTCGGCGTTGTTTCTGGATAAAACCGCAGACGAGAGCGTCATCGACAAAACGTACGCCCGCATACTGAAAGAAAAGCGCAATATCGTGCTTTGCGGTATGCCGTCTTCCGGGAAAACGACCGTCGGGAAAGAAATCGCAAAAGTTTTTGGCAAAAAGTTTATTGACACCGACGACGTCGTGGTTGAAAAAAAGAAGGAATCCATAAGCGATATTTTTGAAAAGTACGGCGAAGGAGAATTTCGGAAGGAAGAACGGCTTGCAATCGAGGAATTGTCAAAAGAAAACGGACTTGTCATCGCAACGGGCGGCGGCGCGGTGCTGGACGAAAACAACGTACGCGCGCTCAGACGAAACGGCGTAATTCTGTTTCTGGACAGAAGCCTTGAAAACCTTGTCGCAACTGCCGACAGACCATTGTCGTCAGACACCGAAAAACTCAAAAATCTTTTTGAAAAAAGATACGACGTTTATAAGTCGTGCGCGGACGCGGTAATCCCCGCAGACGGCGAAATCGCTGACGTCGTCGAAAAAATAAAAGGAGTTTTATTATGAAATTTCTTATTCTGAACGGACCGAATATCAATATGCTGGGCATAAGAGAGCCCGAAATTTACGGAGAAGAAACGTACGATGCCCTTGTCGAAAAGGTCAAAGAGCACGCGGAAGAAATCGGCGTGGAGGTCGAGTTTTTCCAGTCGAACCACGAAGGCGCGCTCATCGACGAAATCCAGCGCGCGTACTTTTCGCAAGTTGACGGCATTGTGTTCAATCCCGCGGGATATACGCATACGAGCGTTGCGCTTGCCGACGCCGTGAAAGCCGTGTCGATACCCACCGTCGAGGTGCATATTTCGTACGTCAGCGAAAGGGAAACGTACAGACAGATAAGCTTCGTCCGCGCGGTCGCAATCGACACCGTCGAAGGGCAAGGGCTTAACGGATACCTTATCGCGATGGACGCGCTCAAAAATCATCTTATAAATAATGAAGGTTAAAATTCTGCCGTCAAAAACGTCGGGCGAAGTTTCGGCGCCGCCGTCAAAAAGTTTTGCTCACCGATATCTTATCGGCAGCGTTTTGTCGCGCGGAAAGTGCGTGATAAAAAATATTGCGGACAGCGACGATATTTCGGCAACGCTTTCGTGCATCGAACAATTTGGCGGAAGCGTAACGAAAGACGGAAATACCGTGACCGTTATTCCGACAAACGAAAAGCAAATCGAAAACGCGGTTTTCGACTGCAAAGAAAGCGGCAGCACGCTGAGGTTTTTTATCCCCGTCGTGCTTGCGACAGGCGCGAAAAGCTGCACGTTTTTCGGGAGCGAAAGGCTACTTGCGCGCGGGATAAAGGAATACGAAAAACTTTTTGAAAACAGCGACGTAAAAATAAAATCCGACGAAAAATCAATCGAAATAAGCGGAAAACTAACGGCAGGAAATTACGAAATAAGCGGCGAAGTCAGCAGTCAATATACAACCGGAATGTTGTTTGCATTGTCGGTACTTGACGGCAAAAGCACGCTTAAAATCACGGGGAATGCCGAAAGCCGCGCTTACGTCGATATGACGATAAAAGTTTTGAAAGACTTCGGCGCGGACATTGCGGAACCCGAAAAAAACTTTTTTGAAATAAACGGAAAAGGACGGCTTTCGCCCGGCGAATTTACCGTCGAGGGCGACTGGTCGAACGCCGCGTTTTTAATTGCGTTTTCCCGCCTTTTGGGGACAATAAGCGTTTCGGGGCTCAACGAAAACAGCGTGCAAGGCGACAGATTTTTGAACGTCGCATTTGACGCGCTGGACGGCGAAAACGCCGAAATCGACCTCAAAGACTGTCCCGACCTTGCGCCGATACTTTTTGCGTACGCCGCATATAAAAACGGCGGAAAGTTCATAAACACAAGGCGGTTAAGGGTAAAAGAAAGCGACCGCGCAAACGTTATGGCGGAAGAACTGAAAAAATTCGGCGCAAATGTTAAAGTGTACGAAAACAGCGTTGAAATTAAAAAAACGCAACTTAAACAGCCGATTATGCCACTTTGCGGACACAACGACCACCGCATCGTAATGGCGCTTTCGGTGCTTGCGGCAGTGCTCGGCGCGGAAATCGACGGGGCGGAGGCAGTAAACAAAAGTTATCCCGATTTCTTCCGCGTCATAAAAAAAGCAGGAGTAAACGTATATGAAATTCGATAAAAACACAAAAATCCTGATCGTAGGGCTTGGACTTATCGGCGGCAGTTACGCGAAGGCGTTGTCGGACGAAGGATACTTTGTCGGCGCAATCGACAAAAAGAAAAGTTCGGTTGAGTACGCGTTGAAAAACGGGCTTATACAGGTTGGCGAGACAAGCGTGAAAAAAGATTTCGTAAAGGACTTTGACCTTATCGTTTTTGCGCTGTATCCGCACGATTTCATAAACTGGATCAAGGAATATCAATCGTCAATAAAGTCGGGCGCGCTTATCACCGACGTTACCGGTGTGAAGTCGTTCGTCGTCGAAAACGTGCAGAAAATTCTTCGTGGCGACTTGGAATTCGTGGGGGCACATCCGATGGCAGGCAAAGAAGTCAGCGGCGTCGAAAACGCCGATCCGAAAATCTTCGTCGGCGCAAACTATATCGTGACGCCCACGAAAAAGAATACCGACGAAAACGTGCAGGCGGTGAAAGACCTCGGCCGCGCGCTCGGTTTTGAAAGGATATCGTCGCTTTCGCCCGAAGAGCACGATGAAACGGTGGGGTTTTTGTCGCATCTGACGCATTGCATCGCCGTATCGCTGATGGTATCCAAAAAGTCGCACCATCTTGCCGAATACACGGGCGATTCCTTCCGCGACCTTACCCGCATCGCAAAAATCAACGACGAAATGTGGAGCGAACTTTTCCTTGCAAACAAGGACGAACTCTTAAAACAAATGGACCTGTTTGAAGAAAAATTCAACCAACTGAAAGAAGATATTAAAAACGATAATCGTGAAAAAATAAGAGAAACGCTGCGCGAATCCACGGTGCGCCGCAAAGTGTTTGACAAAGACGCAAAGGAGACAAAATAAATGAATCTCGAATTCAAAAGAAAACTGCCGACGTTGCAGGAAATCAAGGCGATGTATCCGCTTGACGACGCGCTTGCGGCACACAAAAAAGATACCGACGCCACGCTCAAAAACATTTTTTCGGGGAAGGATAACCGCCTGCTTCTGGTAATCGGGCCGTGTTCCGCCGACAGAGAGGACGCCGTTCTCGACTATATTTCAAGGCTCAGGCGCGTGCAGAAAAAGGTCGCCGACAAAATCGTCATCGTGCCGCGCATTTATACCAACAAACCGCGCACGACAGGCGACGGCTACAAGGGAATGTTGCACCAGCCCGATCCCAACGCCGACGAAAATATGCTGAAAGGGCTGATCGCCATAAGGAAATTGCACATAAAGGCGCTTAACGAAACGGGATTTTCCTGCGCGGACGAAATGCTTTATCCCGAAAACCATCTGTATCTGTCCGACGTGTTGTCGTACGTTGCGGTCGGCGCAAGGTCGGTTGAAAACCAATTCCACAGGCTCACGGCAAGCGGGCTCGATATTCCCGTCGGTATGAAAAACCCGACAAGCGGCGATTTGTCCGTTATGATGAATTCGATACGCGCGGCGCAGCACCCGCATACGTTCGTGTATTCGGGGTGGGAAGTGAACAGCGCGGGAAATACGCTCGCGCACGCGATTCTGCGCGGTTCGGTGGATAAAAACGGACAGGCAATCCCGAATTACCATTACGAAGACCTTATCAAACTTTGCGATCTGTATGCGAAAAGCGGGCTTGAAAATCCCGCCGTCATCGTCGATACCAACCACTCGAATTCGGCAAAAAAATTCGACGAGCAACCGCGCATCGCAAAAGAAGTGTTGCACAGCACGCGTTATTCCAAAGATATCGGGGAAATGGTGAAAGGGCTGATGATCGAATCGTATATCGAAGACGGCTCGCAACCGTCGGACGGCAAAATTTACGGGAAATCCATCACCGACGCATGCCTCGGGTGGGACAAAACCGAAAGGCTTATTTACGACATTGCGGATTTAAGATAAAAAAATTAACGATAAAGTCATTCTTCTTCAAAAAAAAACGAAAAATAAAAGCGCGGACAAAACGTCCGCGCTTTGTATTATACAACCGTATTAAAAGAATCTTTCGACAAGGTCTTTGGAGTATTGTACCGTTTCTTCCATATCGCCGAAGCTCATGATTTCGCCGGCGTAATATGTGTTGAGCTGACCTTGCATGCTTTCGACTTTTTCGTACCAGCCGTCGGCGTAGTCTTTCTCAAACACGTGGGGGAAGTAATACCACTTTCTTTCATAGACGCATTTGTCGATGTCGATGCCGCAAAGTTTCATATCGTCCCAAGCCATCTTTTTCGCTTCTTCGTAGGTTTTGAGTTCCTTACCCTTGTAGTTGCGCAGGACGTAAGTTGTAAGAACCTGATTGGGTTCGTTCTTCCATCTGTGATAGAACACCATAAGGTGACCGAGTCTTTCGGGAACCATGTTGTCGAAGAGATAGCCCGACATATCGGGATAATAAGTGCCTTTCTTGCAGGTGATTGCGGTGACGTCGTAGCGTTCGTAATCGATTTTCGAGAAGAGCGCTTTTTCCTGTTCGGTCGCGTCGAAGTAGGAAGGCAGATATTGCAGGGGAGCAGTAACGATGATTTTGTCGTATTCTTCCATTTCGTCACCGATATAAACCTGAACTTTGCCGTTTTCACGCGTAACTTTCGTGATGTTGACGTTGAGGCGGGCGGGGTGTTGAAGTTTCTCGTTGACTGCCTCGTAAATGCTTTGTGTGCCGTCTTTCCACGTCCACAAATCCTTGTTTACGAAGTACATTGCGGTTGCGAAGTCAAGGTATTTCATGACGTATGCCGCAGGGATTTCGTCAAAGAAGCCGTATCCGAACGCGGTGTAAGGCCCGATCCAGATTTCCTGTGCAAGTTCAACCTTGTTGAGTTTGCAGAAATCCGTGAAATTCATGCACAAATCTTTGAGGTTGGGGTTTTCGCCGACAACGTGTTCGCCGGTGACCGGATCGTACCCGTCGTATTTACCCTCGGAAATTCCCTTGTGGCCGGTGTATTGATATCCCTTGTACTTGGTTGCAAGCAGCGTGCCGAGTTTTTTGACCTGTGATTTCATCTTCAAAAGATGCGGGATAAGCAGGGGGTTTTTCTTCGGATTGAACGGATCGTACGGTTTGCCGTTCATTTTGCGATACGCACGTTCGAGTTTCGGTCCGTTGTGATCGACGCCGCCGAATAATTCAAGCTCATGCACGGCGTAATACGTCGGGCAACCCATAATCGCGCCCATTTCAAATCGCTTTCCGTCATGATACGGAGAGTGGCATTTTCCGCCGACGTGGTCTTCTTTTTCAAGAATCGAATAATCGGTATAACCGTTCTTTTCAAGATGGACTGCCGCGCTTAATCCAGCGGGACCGGCGCCGATGATACAAATCTTTTCATTCTTTGCCATAATAATCTCCTTGAACTGAGTAGGTCTTGCGACCTACAAATTATTTTTTTATTACAAAATAATTATATCATCTATTTTTTCATTGTAAATACTTTTGTGAAAATTTTGACGAAAAAAATCAAAAAGTTGCGTTTAAGTATTCACAATGCAATTTCGGCGTGGTATAATGAGATTGATTTAAGAGGTGAAAAAATGAAATTTACGTCTTTTGTTCAACTTTTGCACAGCGGCGCGACGAATTATCCCGACAACGTTGCGCTCTTGTACGACGAGGGCGGAACGACGGTCAAAAAAACGTACGCGCAGTTATACGCCGACGTCAAAGATCGCGTCCGCGCGCTTGAAAGTATGAAAGAAACCTGCGTGGGTATTCTCGAAGCGCCGTCGGAAAAATGGATTGTCGATATGTTCGCGTGCGTGATTGCCGGGAAGCAAACGGTGCTTCTTGACGCGATGTCGGACGCCGCGACGCTCCAAAAATGCGTTCTTGCAACCGACGTCGAAACTATTCTCACCGACAACCTGACCGCGCCGTATGCGACCGCTTTGAAATTTTGCCCGCATACGCTGACCAGGACGGACGGAGAAGGCGATATATTGTTTTTCACGTCGGGCACGACCGAGTCTTCAAAAGCGGTGGTGCTGACCTCGAAATCCCTTTGCGCCAGCGCCTGGAACGGACAGGAAAGATGCCCATGCAACGAAAACGACAATCTGCTTTGCATCCTTCCGCTCACTCACGTTTTCGGGTTCGTATGTTCGATGCTGTGGCCGTTGTCGCAGGGCGCGTGCGTGTCGTTGACAAGGGGGCTTCGTTATCTCCCGTTCGACGCGAAATATTTCAATCCGACGATTATATCCGTCGTGCCGTCCGCGTTGAAATTCCTTTTGAACTTCAACGCGCTTAACGATAATTTGCGTATGGTTCTTGTCGGCGCGGGTCCCGCAAGCGAGCAGGTGCTGGGCGCCGTGAAAGCAAAGGGCGTCGAAATCCGCTTTGGCTACGGGCTGACCGAAACGTCAAGCGGCGTTGCCATAAGCACGGGCGAAAATCCGTTTGCGATGACGCCGTGTCCCGACGACGAAATCACGCTTTCGGACGACGGCGAAATATTGATAAAATGTCCCGAATGTATTATGAAAGGATATTACAAAAACAAAACCGCAACCGACGAAGTGCTGATAAACGGCGTGTTCCATACGGGCGATCTCGGCAAATTCGACAAAGACGGCAACCTTTATATCACGGGCAGGAAAAAAGATATACTCGTCCTTGAAAACGGCACGAAAATTTATCTTGCCGAGTGGGAGTCGGAACTTCAAAAAGCATTGAATATCGACGATATCGCACTCGCGCAAAAAGACGGCGTCGTGACGCTGTTCGTCGGCGACAAGGACGGCAATATCGACAAGGACGACGTGAAAAACAAAGTAAACGAATTCAACAAAACAAAATCTTTCGACCGACAAATCGGGGACGTCAGGATTATGCCGCGCGCCCTTGAAAGGACGGCGACGGGCAAAATTAAACGCTGGGCTTTATAACGACGTATTCTGCATAAAGGAGTATAAAAATGCAAGTAACTAAACAAGAAATTCAGGACAACCTTACGAAACTGGTGAAACAATACGTTCCTTCTCTTCAAAACGAAGAAATCACGCGCGAAACCCCCATCAATTCAAAGGGGTACGAATCGCTCAATTACATATATATCGTATGCACGCTTGAAAGCGACTACAACGTTAAAATTCCCGATAAGGTGTGGATGAAACTACGCAGCGTCGGCGAAGTCGTGGACGCAGTTTACGATATGGCAACGAAAAAATAATTTTGCGATTTTTCGCAAAACAGCCGCTTAATCATATCAAAAATATGGATAAAGTTAATGATTTAATATATACGGTCCATAAGAAGATGCTTGCCGACGACGTTACGATGTTTCGGAAATTGCGCCCGTCGGTGCTTTTACGGCTCATTCAGGAAATATCCATCGCACACACCGAAGCACTTGGCGCAGGCAGGGCGAAAACGCTAGACAAAGGCGTTTTGTGGGTTGTCGCAAGAATGAAAATCGAAATAAACAGACTACCTTCTTACGACGAAACCGTTACCCTTGAAAGCTTTGCGGGCAAAACCTTGCGCGTGCTTTTCCCGCGGTATTACGAGATGTTGGACGAAAGCGGAAATTCGCTTGTCAAAGCAAGCGCGATATGGATCCTGATGGACGAAAAAACAAGGCATATGGAGTTCCCCGAAGAGTACGGCGTGGAGATCCCGTCCCTTGAAAAAGATATCGGGATTTCTCTTCCGTGCGGCGTTTCGCCGGGCACTCAAAAGAGCAAGAAAAATTTCGTGGCGTCATACAGCAGGGTTGACATCAACGGGCATATGAACAACAGCAAATACGTCGACGAAGCCGAAGACCTGCTTGGCGCGGAATACCTTGAAACTCACGAAATGAAGTCGCTTGAAATCGAGTTCAAGTCCGAGATAAAATACGGCGCGCACGTTCGTTTGGAATACACGATAAACGGGGACGAACTTACCATGGCGGGATACGTGAGAAAACGCCCGTGTTTTGCGCTCACGGCAAAGTTTGCGCTAACGGAAACGAAGTAAAAATAATTTTGTGATTTTCGAGTACGCGATATTAAAAATATTTGACGATACCGCGCGATTATGATAAAATGCTGGCAAATAAGGGAGTAATCGGCACCCTTCACCCGGGGTGTAATAAAACCGCTAACACGAGCGCAAACTCCGGTTTTATTTGAAATGATGAGACTTATCCGTAAGGATAGGTCTTTTTTATTTTCCGAAAGCCGGAACAAAACGATATCGACCTTACGAACAAAACGTTACAAACAAAATTTTTAACGATAGATACAGGAGTTTTTATGAAACACTATCTTGAAAACATCGACGAAGTTTGTCGGGACGTTAAAACGGGCGTCGACGGCATAACTTCGCAAGAGGCGGAATCTCGTCTTGAATCAAACGGCAAAAACAAACTTGCCGAGGGTAAAAAAGAGCCGATTATTCTGCGTTTGTTGAAGCAGTTTATCGAGCCGATGACGCTGATACTCATCGTCGCCGCGATAATTTCGGGTATTCTGACTGCGGTCAACAATTCTTCCGGCGGCAAAAAAGAGTTTCCGTCCGACGTCATCATAATAATGGCGGTCGTCATCATAAACGCGGTTCTCGGCGTCGTGCAGGAGAGCAAGGCGGAAAAAGCCATCGACGCGTTGCAAAAAATAGCCGCCGCCACGTCAAAGGTCATAAGGGACGGAAAACTCGTCGTCGTAAAAAGCGAAGATCTGGTCGGGGTCGTCGTTATCGTCCTTGAAGCGGGCGACGCGGTTCCGGCGGACGCGCGAATTATCGAGTGCGCGAGTATGAAAGCCGCGCTCACCGGCGAGTCCGTTCCCGTGCTTAAAACGTCGGACGCCATAAGCGCACTAAGCGGGGAAGTACCTCTCGGTGACAGAAAAAACATGGTATTTATGGGCAGCACCGTCGTTTACGGCAGAGGCAAGGCGGTTGTCGTCGCAACGGGTATGGACACCGAAATGGGCAAAATCGCGACCGCGCTCACTCAGGCAAAGGAAAGCAAAACGCCCCTTCAACAAAAACTTTCGCAACTCAGCAAGGTGCTTACGTATCTCGTAATCGGCATTTGCGCGGTGATTTTTGCGGTCAGTATGATTCGCGCCGCCGCCACAGGAACGCTTAAAGCGAACACTGCCGCGACGATACTCGACACGTTTATGGTTGCGGTATCGCTTGCCGTTGCGGCAATTCCGGAAGGTCTTGCGACGGTTGTAACGATTGTGCTTTCAATCGGCGTAACCAATATGTCAAAGCGCAACGCGATAATAAGAAAACTTACCGCCGTCGAAACGCTCGGATGCACGCAAATCATCTGCACGGACAAAACGGGCACGCTTACTCAAAATAAAATGACGGTTGCCGCCCATTACGGCAGCGACGAAAATCTGCTTGCAAACGCAATGTCGCTTTGCTCGGACGCCGAGTTCGACAAGGACAAAGGAGAGGCAGTCGGAGAACCTACCGAGTGCGCGCTTGTCAATTACGCGGCGACGCTCGGACTCGATAAAAACAATCAAAAAGAGATATATCCCCGCATAGGCGAAATACCGTTCGATTCCATGCGTAAGATGATGACCACCGTCCACAAGGACGAAAACGGCAATATTCTGCAATTCACGAAAGGCGCACCCGACGAAATTGTCAAGCGCTGTTCGTTTTATCTCAAAGACGGAAAAGCGGTTGCAATGGACGAAGAGAAACGCAATGAAATTCTTGCCGCAAACAAAGAGATGGCGGACAGGGCGCTTCGCGTGCTTGCAGTCGCTCAAAAACGTCTTGATTTTGAAAAAAACGAATATACCACCGAAAACGACGAAAAAGATATGTGTTTCGTGGGGCTTGTGGGTATGATAGATCCCGTTCGTCCCGAGGTCAAGCCTGCAATCGACGAGTGTAAAAAAGCGGGTATTCGTCCCGTTATGATCACGGGCGACCATAAGGATACAGCGGTTGCCATCGCAATGCAACTTGGGATTATCACCGATCCGTCGCAGGCAATCACGGGCGCGGACCTTGACAAAATCAGCGACGAAGATTTCGCAAACGACGTGGAAAAATATTCGGTTTACGCCCGCGTGCAACCCGAACACAAAACAAGAATCGTCAACGCCTGGCGCGCAAAAGGATACATAACCGCAATGACCGGCGACGGCGTCAACGACGCTCCGTCAATCAAAAACGCCGACATCGGTGTGGGTATGGGCATCACGGGCACCGACGTCACAAAGAACGTCGCGGATATGATACTCACCGACGACAACTTCGCGACAATCGTTTCGGCAGTGGGCGAGGGAAGACGTATTTATGACAATATCCGCAAATCCATTCAGTTCTTGCTGGCGTCCAATCTTTCGGAAGTGCTGTCCATTTTCATCGCGACGCTTGCCGGGTTCACCATATTTAAGCCCGCGCATCTGCTTTGGATAAATCTCATTACGGATTGCTTCCCGGCTCTTTCGCTCGGTATGGAATCCGCAGAAAGCGACGTTATGAGCCGTCCGCCCAGAAACAGCAAAGACGGCGTCTTCGCAAACGGTATGGGCTTTGCAATCGGATATCAGGGCATACTTATCACCCTGATTACAATCGCGTCCTATTTCATCGGCGCGGAGGCCCTTGCGAAAATGCACCACGCGGAAGCAATCGCAAACGGCGCGTACAGCGCGGAAATGCTCGGCTCGTCAATGGCGTTTCTGACGCTTTCGATGGCGGAAATCTTCCATGCGTTTAATATGCGCTCTTTGCACGGCTCGGTTTTCAAAATCAAAAAGCGCAACTTGTGGCTCTGGGGAGCGGGCATACTCTCGTTGCTGCTCACAACCCTCGTCGTTGAGGTCAGACCGCTTGCGGACGCCTTCGACCTTGCAAAACTCGACGGGACGGAATACGCCATTGCCATCGCGCTCGCTTTTTCCATTATTCCGATGGTAGAGTTGGTTAAGGCAATCGCCCGCGCCGTCCGCAAAAAGAAAGGGATTGTCCTTTCCGCGTAATCGACAGCCAAAAACAGAATAATATCCAAAGTCGTTCCGAAACAAATAATATTTGTGTCAAAGGGTGATTTTGGGTGACAAAAGAAGAAGTCCGATGAGCCTGAAACCCAGTGTTCATCGGACTTCTACGTTGGTGGAGATGCACGTCGCACACTGTGCTTTTGAAATTGCATTATCGGGGGCGATAATGCTCACTCTTTTGCTTGTGTGCTCCTTTTCCCCAAAAGTACAAAAGTATCTTTTGGGGTCCCCTGAATATCGCAAAAGC